>Ga0315909_10000704_pt1 | contig 44994 bp, 32 predicted proteins | sample LakEriMetagenome_11_FD_203527 | JGI IMG/M metagenome (GOLD analysis project Ga0315909, IMG submission 203527) | Freshwater fungal communities from buoy surface, Lake Erie, Ohio, United States - Buoy 2 MA125 | ecosystem: Environmental > Aquatic > Freshwater > Lake | place: USA: Lake Erie, Ohio... | reverse complement strand
CCAAACCCTCAACTCCAAACGCTCAACTCCAAACTCCAAACTCCAAACTCCAAACTCCAAACTCCAAACTCCAAACTCCAAACTCCAAACGCCAAATGACGACACAGCCTTTTCACCGTGAAGTGAAATGCGGTGGCTGGATCGCTGGGCCTGGAAAGTCCCGGCTACCGATCTGCTACACCGTACGCACCTTCGGCGGCGCTACGGGCACCGGGCGGGCGGGCTGCAGGTTGATCGTGCGCTCCCGCTGCGGCGGCAAGATTTCCGCTTCGGACATCTCGACGAGGTTGTGCGGCTTCGCAGGTGCCGGGAGCACGGAGCGTGGCGCTGACTCGGACGGCCCGGAGGTGGCGAGATCGTCGAGGAGCCGCTTGTGCTCGTCCGTCACGCGCGTCATACGGTGCGCGATCTCGTCGCGATGGCGCGCGGTCGTCTCGTGCGCGGTCCTGCCCTCCGCATTCTCGCGTTCGAGCACTGCGATGATTGCGCGGGCAGACTCAAGTTCGTCGGATTTTTTCCGGATCGCATCGGCCAGCTCGCGCGCCTGCCGTGTGCGCCCGGCCTCCGCATTCGCGAGCGCCTCGTCGTGCGCATGGGCCGCCTTCTTCGCGTCCTCCACAGCGTCGGCAAATGCCTTTGCGAGCGAATCGCGCTCCGTCTCCGCACGCTGCCTCTCGGCGGCCACGGCGGCGGCGTGATCCTCCAGCGAGCGCAGACGCTTTCCGAAATCCTCCGCGGCGGCATTTTCCTTCGCCTGCAATTGCGCCGTCTCGCGGCGCGCGGCTTCCAGCGCCTCGCGCATCCCGGTGAGTTCCGCGTTCCGCAGTTCGGCATCCTGCTCGTTCTCGCGGAGGACGGAGCCGAGCTTCTGCTCAAGAAATTTCACAGTGTCCTCGTTTTCCGTGAGCTGCTTGCGGAGCTGCCGTCGGGCATCGTCCAGTTCCGTGAGCTGGCGATCGAGTTCGGCGCGCTCGGCATCGCGGCGCGCGTTCTCGGCGGACGCGTCGTGAAGCTTGCGTTCCGTCTCGGCGAGCGCGGACTGCGCCCGGTCGCGTTCGGCGCGCGCCTCTGCGGCGAGCGACTCGTGCCCTGCGGCGGCCTGGAGGCGCGCGTGCAGGTCCGCATGCAAATCCCTCGCCTGCACGAGCTGCGATTCGATCTGCGCGCGCTCGCCTGCGAGCACCGCATGGCCGGAATCCGCCGCGGCGACACGACGCTGGAGTTCATCGCGCTCCGCGATGAGCGCGGCGCGTTCGGCGGCTGCCGAAGCGCGAAGTTCATCGAGCGCCCGGCCCGCCGCGGCGATCCGCTGTTCGAGCGCGGATTTTTCAGCGGAAAATCCCGACTGCTGTTCCGCTGCCGCGCGCTCGGATTCGTCGAGCCGCTGCCGGACCGCCGCGAGTTTTTCCGCAGCCGCGGCGATCTCGCTGCCGAGCCCGTGTTGCGCGGCCGCCAGCTCCGCGGAGCGGCCTTCCACCGAGGCCCGCTCGGCTGCGAGCGCGTCCTGCATCTCGGCGAGGTGACGCTGCAAGGATTCCTTTTCCGCGGCGAGCGCAGAACGCTCATGTTCGGCGGAAATGCGCACGCTCTCGGCGGTATTGCTCGCCTCGATGAGCCGCGTTTCCAGCTCGGCCCTCGAAGCGGTGAGCGCGGAAATTTCGCCGCGGAGCGACTCGTTCAGCGCGGAGAGCGTCTTCTCCGACTCATCCAGCTTGCGCTGCAATGCGTCCTTCGCCACCGCGAGCCCGGCGTGTTCTACGCCGAACTGTCGCTGCGCATCCGCGAGTTCGCCGTGCACCGCGTCGAATTTCTGACGCGCCTCCGCAAGCGCGCGCTCCGTCTCGGCGAGCGTGCGGCGCAGCGCGTCCCGCTCGGCGGCGAGCGCCCCGTGGTCCGCCGTCGCGCCTCCGCCGCCGTGTGCGCCCGCGCCCGCGCGCGCCATCTCGTTCAACTCGCGCAGCGATTCCTCCTGGTCGGCGAGGCGGCGCTGCAACCCGGCCTTCAGTCCCTCGAAGCCCTTCCGCTCCTCCGCGGCCTTGCGCTCCGCTACGGCGAGCTTCTGGAGCAGCTCGTCGCGCTGCGCCGCCAGCGGCGCGTACTCAGCGACGGTGTCCGTCTGCCGCCCGGTGAAATTTTTCTCCGCATCCGCAAGCCGCGCGTGCAGTGCCTCGATCTCCGCGGACAGCGCAGCGTGTTTTTCCTCCGCCGCGTGCCGTGCAGCGGCCAGCGCGCTTACGGCCTCGCCGAGTTTGCGCTGCAATTCGTCGCGCTCCGCAACGACCGCGGCGTCCTGCACCGGAGCGCCCCGGTGCTCCGCCGCAGTGCGCTGCACGTCGGCGAGGCTGGCTTCTGCCGCGGAAAGGCGGCGGCGCAACGCATCCGCGGAAGCCGCAAACTGCGCACAATCTTCGCCCGCCTGCCGCCGCGACAACTCAAGAGCGCGCTCGGAATCCGCAAGCCTGCGCTGAAATCCATCGCGTGCCGCAGCGATCGCTGCGTCCCCGTCGTGGGAGGAATTGCGCGCTTCCGCCAGCATCCGCTCCGTGTCGGCGAGGCGCGCTTCCAATTCCGCTTTTGCGGCCTCGAGCGTGGCGTTGCCCTGCTCCGCAGTCTGCCGTGTGTCCGCGAGCGCCTTCTCGACGGTCGCGAGGCAGCGTTCGAGATCCGACTTTTCCACGGTGAGCAGCGAGCACCGCGACTCCAGCGAATGCGCCGTCTGCGCCATTTCCTCGCGCGTGCCGGCGAGTCGTCTTTCCAGATCCGCATGCGTCGAACGCAGCGAAGCGAGGTCCGTGGAAAGTTCCGCCTTCTCCGCCGTCAGCCCGGAAATCTGCGCGCCGAGCGAATGCTTCGCCGCCGCGAGTTCCTGCCGCGCGGCTTCGAGCTGCGCCTCAAGTTCCCCCGCCCTGCTCTCGAGCACAGCCCGGTGCTCGCCCGCGGCGCGGTGCGTGTCGGCGAGCGTGCTTTCGAGATTGCCCGCCTTGCGGTACAGTTCGTCGCGGTGCGCGGAAAGTGCGGCGTGCTCCTCGGTCGCGAGCCGGCGGGCCTCGATGAGACTCGCCTCCATCGCGCTCAGCCGGTGCTGGAGATCGTCCTTCACCGCCGTGAGCGCCGCGTGCCTCTCGTCGGCGAGCCGCTGCGCTTCTGCGGCCGCGTGCTCCGTCTCCGCGAGCTTCTGCTGGAGCGCATCGCGCGCCGCGGTGAGCGCGGCGTGCTCCTCGGCGGAAGTCCTGCGCACCTCCGCGAGCGTCCGCTCGGTGTCGCCGAGCCGCGTCTCCAGTTCGCCCTTCGCCGTCGCGAGCGCCGAGTGCTCCTTGTCCGTCGTGAGCCGCGTGTCGGCGAGCGTGTGCTCCGTCGTCGCGAGGCGGCGTTCGAGGTCGGCCTTTTCCTCCGAGAGCCGGTCGCTCTCCGTGCGCGCGGACGCGTTCAATTCCTGCAACGACTCCTCGTGCTCGACGAGCCGCCGCTGGAGGCCGGCCTTCAGCCCCTCGAAATGCCTGTGATCCTCCGCAGCCTTGCGCTGTGCCTCCGCAAGCGCCGCGGCCAGTGCGGACTTTTCGGATTCGAGGACGGCCTGCGTCTGCCCGGACTCGGCCTGCAGCTCCGCGTGCGCCTGCTCCGACTGCCGCAGCCTCTCTTCGAGCGCCGCCTTTTCCGCGGAGAGCGCCGAGTGCCTGTCCGACGCGGCGATCTGAAATTCCGTCATCGCCTTCTCGCTTTCCGCGATCCGCTGCTCAAGCGCGTGCTTCGCGGCGTTCAGCGACGTGACCTCCTCGGTCGCTGCGCGGCGCGTCTCCAGCAGATCCTGGACAGTGGCCGAATGCCGCTCCTGCAGCTCGTCGTGCTTCGCGGAAAGTGCCGCATGCTCCTGCGCCGAATGCCGCTGCGTCTCCGCGAGCGACTGCTCCGTCTCCACGAGACGCCGCCCGATGTCCGCCTTCTCCGCCGACAACGCAGTGTGGGTTTCCTCAGCCGTACGCTTCGTTTCTTCGAGTGTCTTCGTCACCGCCTGCAAATTCGCGTGCAGCTCGGCGTGCTTTGCCGAGAGCGCCGTGTGATCCTCGACCGACTGCCGCCTCGTCTCCACGAGCGACAGCTCCGTTTCCGCAAGCCGCCGCCCGAGCTCCGCCTTCTCCGCAGACACGACACTGTGCGCGTCCGCCGCCGCGAGGCGCGTCTCCTCCAGCGTTTGCGTGACCGCGTGCAAGTTCGTGTGAAGCTCGTCGTGCTTCGCGGAAAGCGCCGCATGTTCCCCCGCGGCGACACGCTTCGACTCGTCGAGGAATCGCTCCGTCTCCGCGAGACGCCGCTCAAGATCCGCCTTCTCGGCGGACACCGCGGCGTGCGTCTCCGCAGCCGTGCGGCGAGTCTCATCGAGCGTCCGGTTCGCCTCGTTCAGATCGCCATGCAACGCCTCGTGCTTCGCGGAAAGCGCCGCGTGTTCGCCTGCCGCGGCACGCTGCGCCACGGCAGAGGCATCGGCGAGTTCCGTCAGCCGGCGTTCGAGTTCCGTCTTGGTCGCTCCCGCGGCGCGGCGTTCCTCATCGAGCGCGAGATTCGTCTCCGAGAGGCGCGTCTCCAGCTCTTCCTTCGCGTCGCGGAACCGCACGCGCTCCTCATCCGCAAGCCGCATCACTTCGGCGCGCTCCGACTCCGCGACGGCCAGCCTGTGCCCGAGCTCGTCGCGCATCTGCGTGAGCTGGAAACTTTCCTGATCCGCGGCCCGCTTCGTCTCCTCCAGCGTGCCAAGCGTCGCCGCGAGACGTCCGTGGATTTCATCGCGCTCGGCGGTCAGCGCCACCTGCTGCGCGTGCCCGTCGTCGCGCGCCTGCTCCAGCGCGGCCAGCACCTCGGCGAGCTGGCGATCGAGTTCCGTGCGCGCCTTCGTGTGCGCGATGTTTTCTGCCTCCGCCGTCTTGCGCGTCTCCGCAAGCGTGCGGTCCGTCGCGGCGAGGCGCTGCTGCGTCTCCTCCGCCATCGCGCGCAATGTCCGCTCCTGCTCCCCTGCGCGCCGCGCCGCATCGGCCATCGCCTTGTGGAGATCCGCGACACGGCGTTCGATCTCCGCACGGTCGCGCAAGAGCGACGCGCGCTCCTGGTTCGCCGAGCGCGTGGCCTCGGAAAGCGTCTGCTCGCTCGATGCGATCTTCGCGTACGTGGACGCGAGCTCCTTGCGCACCTTCTCAAGTTCCGCGGTGATCGCGCCCTTCGATTCCTCGTGCTTCGCCTGAAGATCCGACAGCTTCGCTGAATGCGCCGCGCGTTCCTCGGAGAGCTGCGATTCGAGCTGCTGGCGGAGATTCTCGGCCTGCGAAAATTTCCCCTTCGCCTGCGAGACCTCGACGACGAGCGACTCGCGGGTGCTGTCCAGCGAACACGCGAGCTTCTCGTGGTGCGAACGCTCGGCGGCGAGCTGCGCGGCAATGTCATCCCTCTCGCGTCGCACGGCGTCGCGATCGGCGGCAAGCGCCTCGGTCTCCGTGTGCGCCGCCGCCTCGAGTTCGGAAAGTGCGGCGGCCATGCGCTGAAGCTCGGCAACCGCCGTCCCGTGCTCGTGCGCCGCGCCGTCGAGCCGGTCGCGGAGCATCGCGGACTCGCCCCGCAGCCGGTCAATCTCTTGCGCGAGCTGATCGGATTCCGCGCGCTGATCCGCGATTCCGGCGAGCGCGGATTCGCGTTCGGCCTGCACGCGTGCCAGCGCGGATTCCGAGTCCTGCAGCGCGATCGCCGCGGCCTTCTCCGCATCCTGCGCCATCGCAAGCTGCCCGCGGAGCTGATCGACTTCCGACTGGAGAACAGGGTCGGCCAGCAGGCCCTGCGCACCCTGCGCGAGGCGCGCGTTCTGTTTCTTCAGCGAATTGCACGCGCGCTCGGTCGCGGCGAGCTGCCGGGCGAGATCGTCCCGGGCGAGGATCGCCGCCGCGTGCTCGGCCTGGATTTTTGCGACGGTCTCCTCGCGCGATGCGAAGTCGCCCGTGAGCCGCGCATTCGCGGAATCCATCTCTGCGCGCAGCCGGTCGCGCTCGGCGACCAGCGCGCCGATCTGCGCCTCCAGCGACGCGCCCTGCTCGCGCAGCTTGCCTGAAAATTCCCTCCGCTCGGCGAGGATCGCCTCGCGCTCACGGTGCAATTCCGCCTGCTCCTCCGCGTGCTTCGCCTGGATCTCCACGATCTGCCGGCGCAGCGCGGAAACATCGGATCCCGTGTCAGCCCGGTTCTCCATCGCCGACTGAAGTTCGCGGATCTCCGCATCCTTCGCCTGCGCGAGCTGCTCGAGTGACGCGATGCGCGCCGCGGATTCCGCGATTTGCTTCCCGGCCTCGGTGATCGCCTTTGCTCCCGCGCCCGATTTCTTGCGGCCTTCCGGTGCGCCCTTCTCCAGTTCCGCACGCGCGGCGTCGCGCTCCTGCATGATCACTTTCAGCCGGTCGCGATACCCGGAGATCTCCGTCTCCATCCGCTCCATCGTCTGCGTGAAAAATGCCGCCGCCGCCTCCTTCGAATCCACGCCTCCGCCGAGCAGCGCCTCGAGGTCCGCCGAGTGGCGCCGCGCGCCCTCCAGTTCGGCAGTCACGATGCGATTGTGGGCCTGAAGCGCGTCCACCTCCTCCTGCAAATCTTTGAGCGCCTTGCGCACGTCGCCCTCACGGTGCTTCACGCTCGCTTCGATCTCCTTCCGCATCTCGATCTTTGCGGACTCCATGTGGTTCGCCGTGTCCTCCTGCCGCCTGTCCGTGATCGCGAGGTATTTCTCCGCCTTCAACCGCGCTTCCTTCTCGCGCGCGAGTTCGAGCGCCGCCTCCTTCTGGGCCTGCTCGAGTGCCTTGATGCGCCGGTTCAGCTCCTCGACCAGACGGTCGGCTCCCATGCGCGACCCGGCTGCGTGCGCAGCGCCGGGCTTTCCTCCATTTTCAAAAGACGCGATCTCCTCCTTCAGCCGATCGATCTCCTGCTGCTTCGCCTCGAGATTCTTGTTCGCGCGGCTCGCGATATCGGACCGGATGGAGACAGCCGTGCTGCCCTCCGCGATCCGGTTCATCGCGTCCTCGAGATCCCGGCGCAGCCTCTCGCCCTCCGCGAGCGCTTGCTCGTGCGCCGCGGTGAGCGACTGGCGCTGACGCTCGAGATCCACGATCTGCCGCTCGTAGTCGCCCTGGAGCATCGCGACCAAGCGCTGCATGTCCACGGGCAGTTCGCTGAGCCGCAGATCGATATTCGGCGCGACGGGCTTCGGGGGCGCTGCCGGCGCGGGTTCGGGCGAAGCTGTGTCCCTCGCAAGCCGAAGCGAGGCAGAAGCACCGGGGTCGCCATCCGGCGCAGGAAACGGAGGCGCGGAGGCGCCCGCCCCGGCCGGCTTCGCGGGCGCGACGGGTTCCGGCCTGTCCGTGCCGGTCTTCGTGAACCACGATCCCTGCTGTCCTCCACCGCCGCGCCCTGGCAGCACGCGGCCCGTCTGCGCGGGCGGCGGTATGCCGGTGCCGTACTTTGCGGGCTTCTTCGCGCGCAGCTTTTCGGCGAGCGCCGATGGCGTCCCCCCGTTGTCCCCAATCCCGGCTGCACCTTTCGCGCTCGTCACCAACTTCGCAATTTTCTGCCACGGGAAACGGATCTCGACCCCGTCCGCCTCGAGCACCTCGGAGCGGAAAATCTGCGGGACCCGGCGGTAGATCTCCGCGAGGTTCACCATCGTGATGCCCTGCGCGATCCGCGCCGAGAGCGCAGGAATCTCAAACCGCAGTTCGGCCTTCAGATCGTGCGGCCCGGGCAGCAGCAGTTGCGCCGGGATGCGGTGCAGGAAATCGCCGAGTTCGAGCCGGATTCCATCCGCTGGCGGAGCCTCCTTCGCCGCGATCACCTCGCCGATCATGGGCATCTTCGCCGGCGCTCCGGCAGCCGTCCTCAGCCCCGGCACGGGAGCAGGCGGGGGTTCCTGTTTTTGTTTGCGCTTCAAACGGTCGAGAAAACTCATGCGTGGAAATGGGCGTTACGCATCACTTGGATGGGATGGTTTCCGTAGCTGCTTTCACGCCTTGTGTCGCGATAAAACCTTGCGCGCTTTTGCGCCGCTGCGGGCCTTCGGCGGTGGCTCGATGAAACGCGCGCACTCTTCCGCAAGCCGCTGGGAAAGCGTGACCGTCGCGACCGCGTCGCTGCCATCGTACGCGACCCGGAGCACCTGCGCCTCGCGGTGCAGCCGCGCGAGCACGCCGGACTCCGCGGCGGGGATGCGCAGCTCACGCGTGACGTTCCCAGGCGACGCAAGCTCCGTCATTTTCTCCAGCAGCGCGGGGATGCCCTCGCCGGTGTGCGCGGAGATGAAGAGCGCGTCCGGAAAATGCGATCTCAGCCGCTGCAACACCGCGGGATCGGCGACCTTGTCCACCTTGTTGAATACGATGATCGCCGGGCGGTCCCCCGCGCCGAGTTCCTTCAGCACGTCAATCGTCGTCTGGTGAAATTCCAGCACCTCGGGCGCGCTCGCATCCAGCAGATGCACGAGAAAGTCCGCCTGCACGGCCTCCTCGAGAGTGGCCTTGAACGCCTCGACGAGACGGTGCGGAAGCTTGCGCACAAAGCCCACCGTGTCCGTGAGCAACAGGGGCTGGTGCGAGGGCAGCGCGACCTTGCGCGTCGTCGTGTCGAGCGTTGCAAAAAGCTTGTCCTCCACAAGCACCTCCGCGCCGGTGAGACGGCGGAGCAGCGAGGATTTTCCCGAATTCGTGTAGCCGACGATCGCGCAGTTCGGCACCGGCGTGCGCTGGCGGTCCTTGCGCTGCGTGGCGCGCGCGCTGCGGATTTCCTTCAGCTCGGCCTTCAGCTTGTCCATCGCCTTCCAGCTCCGGCGGCGGTCCTGCTCGAGCTGGCTCTCACCCTCGCCGCGTCCGCCGATGCCGCCGCCCTGCCCGCCGAGATGGCTCCACGCACGTGTGAGCCGTGGCAGCGAATATTCGAGCTGCGCGAGTTCGATCTGCAAGCGGGCCTCGCGGGTCCGCGCACGCGCCGCGAAAATATCGAGGATCACCTTTTGCCGATCGAGCACGGGCATCCCCGCGAGCAGCTCCCAGTTCCGCTGCTGGCTCGGCGTGAGGTCGTGATCGAAGACGATGCCCGCGAGCTTCTCCTCCTTTGCGCGCTCTGCGAACTCCTCCGCCTTTCCGCTGCCGATGAGGTAGCGCGCATGCATCTCGCGGTGCTGCACGAGTTCGCTGCCCGCGATCGCGATGCCGCGCGTGCGCACGAGCTCGGCCAGCTCCGCGAGCAGGCTCGCGGCCTCCGCACGCTGCGAGGCGTGCGTGTAGTTTCCGATCAGCAGGACCGCGCCGGACATCGCCGGCTTTTCAGGATCTTTGGGCATTGGCACTCGAACCCGAGAGCATACCGCTTCGCACGCGAATCGCAAAGCCCGATGTTTCCCGCGCGCTTCCCTACTTGGAGTTTGGAGTTTGGTGTTGGGCGTTTGGCCCCGCAGCTGCCTTCGGTTATCCGATCTTTTTCTCCGAATCACGATGCGCCTGCGGCGGGCCAAACTTCCAACGCCAAACTCCAAACTCCAAAACCGCCCCCTTCCTCGCCTGCGTCGCACGGTTCGCGCATCGAATTTTTGGCTCATCGCTTGGCGCGCGGGATGCTGTCTCATGGAAGCTGTGCCCACTGTAGTCCTGCCAAGTCAGCCCCAAGCCCAACCGGTGAACCATCGCAGGAAGGGTTCTCTTTCCACCGAGGACGCCCTTCCCGGATCGGCTTCGCGCACGGGTGAAACCAAGGGAACCGAACCCCTCCGGGTGCGCCTCCGTGTCTGGCAGCGCCTCCTGCTGGCGATGGCAGCGCTCGTGCTTCCCAGCGCCGCGATCGCCGCCGCGGGATTCGGCAACCGCTACGGACTTTTTTCGGACTTCATCTCCCACCTCCTGCTCATCGCCGGCATCGTGGGCCTGATCGCCGGCGCCATCCTCGCCGTCCGGATCGCCCGCGGGATCAGCAGTTCGATCCTCGAACTCGCCGGCCAGGCATCCCTCGTCGCCGAGGGGAAACGCCAGGATCTCGCCTTTTCCACGCGCGGTGACGAAATCGGTGATCTCGCCGAGGCCTTCTGCCGCGTCCTCGACGCCAGCCACCGCGACCGCGAGCGGCTCATGATGAACAACAAGGAGCTGCTCACCATGAACGAGCAGCTCGAAAAGGCGAGCGAGCAGGTGAAATCCTTCGCCTTCAAGGCCGGCGAGGCGAACATCGCCAAACGCGAATTCCTCGCCGTGATGAGCCACGAGATCCGGACGCCCGTGAACGGCATCATCGGCATGACCGAGCTCGCCCTCCAGACCGAGCTCACCCACGGCCAGCGCGACTACCTCGAGACGATCAATTCGTGCGCCGAATCGCTCCTCGCCCTGCTCAATGACGTGCTCGACTTTTCCAAGATCGAGGCCGGCAAGCTCGAACTCGAGCGCACGGAGTTCAGCCTCCGCGAACTCCTCGGCGAAACCGTCACCACTCTCGCGCCGCGTGCGCAGAACAAGGGCATCGAGCTCCTACTGCACATCCGCCCCGAGGTGCCCGACATGATCATCGGCGACCCGCACCGCCTGCGCCAGGTCATCGTGAACCTCGTCGGCAATTCGCTCAAATTCACCGAGCGCGGCGAGATCCTCGTCCGCGTGGAAAATTCACGCTGGGTGGATGGCAGCGCGGAACTCATCTTCAGCATCACCGACACCGGCATCGGTATCGCACCCGACCGCATCGGCGAAATCTTCCACGCGTTCAACCAGGCCGACTACTCGACCACGCGCCGCTTCGGCGGCACCGGCCTCGGTCTCGCCATCACGCAGCAGCTCGTGCAGATCATGGGCGGCGAAGTAAAAGTGGAGAGCGAAGTCGGCCGCGGCACCGTCTTCCACTTCACCGGGAAATTCAGCTACCGCAAAGGCGAGGAGGAGCAGGACGACCGGACCGTCACCGACTTCTGCGGGCTCCGCGTGCTCGTCCTCGATGCACACCCGAACAGCCTCCGCATCACCTCGGAACTTCTCAGCACATGGAAGATGGACGCCCACAGCGTGCGCGACGTCACCAGCGCGCTCACGAAGCTTCGCGACGCCAAGGCCCTCGGCAAGCCTTACGACCTCTTCGTCGCAGACGCCGTCCGCCCCGGGAGCCCCGGCGTGAAGCTCGCCTCCGCCATAGACACCTATCCCGAGCTCACCTCCACGCGCGTCGTCCTCCTCGTCTCCTCCACGCGCCTCGGCGAGATGGACCGCTACCAGCACGCCGCCATCCGCGCCACGCTCATCAAGCCCGTCACCGCGCGCTCCCTTCGCATGGCCGTCGCCAAGGCCCTCGAAGGCCCGAAGAAAGACGGCAACATGTCCGTCCCGAAAAACGGCAGCGTGCCCGCCCATCGCCAGCTCGAAGTCCTCATCGCCGAGGACAACGCCGTCAACCAGCGCCTCGCAAAACTCAACATCGAAGGCTGGGGCCACAAGGTCACCCTCGCCAACGACGGCACCGAAGCCGTGGACGCATTCAAAGACAAGGACTTCGACCTCATCCTCATGGATCTCCAGATGCCGAAGATGAGCGGCTTCGAGGCATCCGCTTCCATTCGCAAACTGGAGAAAATGCGCGGCATCACCCGCACCCCGATCCTCGCCCTGAGCGCAAACGTCCTCAAAGGCGTCCGCGACGAATGCGTGAAATCCGGCATGGACGGCTATGTCTCCAAGCCCGTGCGCCAGCCCGAACTCCTCGGCGCGATGGCACAGCTCATCACCAATCTCTTCGTGGACGGCTCCGCCGGCGACGACTTCCTCGCCGTGAAGGGGGCGAAAACCTCCGCAGGCTCTCCCACCTCCGCCGTCTTCACCGCACCCGCTGCGAAACCCGACACCGCGCAAGATGGAAAGATGGAATCCGGAATCCGCCAGCGCCCGCCGACGCCAGATAAGCCGAACACCCACACTCACACCACAGCGCCGGCCACACCCGCGGCTCCGCCCACACCCGCCGCCGCAGCCAAGCCCATGGCCCCGCCAGCCCCGGCATCCAAACCGCCCACGCCCGGCATCGCCGCGAAACAAGCCCCAGCCCCCGCACCCACAGCTCCCGCCGCACCGCAACAAAGCACGCCAGGGCCCCTCCTTTTCGACCCGGAACCGCTCATGGAAAACCTCGGCGGCGACAAGTCCCTCCTCGGCGAAGTCGTCCTCCTGTGCCGCGAAAACGACACCCCCAGGCTTCTCGAAGAACTCTCACGCGGCATTGACGCAGGCGACTCCGACTCCGTCGCAAAAACCGCTCACGCGCTCAAAGGAATGGTCGGCGCATTCAACGCCACCGACGCATGGGCCTCCGCAAAGATGCTCGAGATGACCGCAAGAGCCGGAAAAAAGGAAAGCCTCCGCGAGGAGGCCACCCAGTTCGTGTACAAACTCCGCGCCCTCCTCATCAGCCTCGAGACCTTCGCCGGCACGGACCACCGCGACATCAAGTGGAACTGAGCGCCGCACGCGCAACGTAACTGCGCCTCCTTGCCGGCATGCGGTGCATCGCATTCTTTGTCGCTGACTGATGCCGGATCATCCGGCACGCCCTTCTGTGCCAATGACCCAGCGACGGGAATTGCGGTGTGATACGATTTTCACAGTCTGCCTGCCGGACGGCGGGCGCCCCTGCTCCTTGCGCTTCGCACCGCAACCTCATTCTCGCAATTTGACTGTGTGACTCGCATGAGACACGGACGATCAGCTCCTTTCCTGCTTCCCAACGGGCGAACGACCGATGGCGCGCCCATCTTTCGGGCGCTGTCACCACTTACCGGAAAAATCGTGTCATCCATTCTTCAGATTTCCTGATCAAGATATCCGCGGCCTCCAGATGTCCGGTGACATCGCTGTTGTCATTCTTAAATGCATTCACAGCCGTTTGAATTTCACGTCGTGCGGGACCGTAATAATCACTGTCCGGCCCGCGCAAAATTCTGATTCAGATTCCCTGCCTTGCGACACATGATCCGGCTAATCCACCGAGAGTCATTCCTGACAGGAAAGCGGCGAGGCATGGGAGTAATTTCACCGCTTATGGCAAAGGCGCATTTGGAGGAGCAGACAAATCCCTGCCCGCCGCATAAGCACCGGCGAAAGCGGTTCCGATGAGAACCAGGCAAGCTTCTAAACTTCGTGCGGTGCTATGTGGTGCATCACATGACAGGGCCGTTCGGGAGATGGATGACGACGCCGTATCAGCCCTATTCCACCACTCGTCATTCGTCATTCGTCATTGCCATCGGTATCATCCAATCACGGCCGGCGGACTAACGGATCAGAACCCGCTGCCTGTCGAAACCCGAGGTGTCCCGCGACTGCGCTTGGACTCCGATGCCGCCGTGGACTCTCTCCCCGCTCCCTTCCTGGCAGGCACAGCCGGGGAGCAAAATAAAAAGGCCGATGCCCAATAGCTTGAGCATCGGCCTGATCATTGAAAGTTCGGGTTTCTTACTTCTTCTTGGAAGTCGGTGAGGGGCCCTTGCCGGCCTTTGCCGCGGCCCAGCGCGCCTTCATCGCTGCGGCGAGCTTTGCTTTGACCTCGGGAGAAACAACGCGCTTCTTCTTTCCAGTCACCTTTGCGGCCTTGGCAGCCGGGGCAGCCGGGGCCTTGGCAGCCGGGGCCTTCGGAGCGGGAGCCTTGCCGGCCCTGATCTTGGCCCAGCGGGCTTTCTGTGCGGCGACGATGCGTGCGCGGCCAGCCGCGGACATCCCGCCTTTTTTGACGGCGGCCGGAGCTTTCGCAACGGGAGCTGCGACTGCTGCGACTGCTGCGACTGCCTTCGGAGCCGGCGATCCGGAGAAGAGGGCAGCGAGTTCCGCTTCGAGTGCGGCGATCTGCTCGGAGAGTTGGAGACCGCGTTGGAGTTGTGCGAGAGTAGGTGTGGATTGTGACATGGTTAGGAGAGCATTCGTAGCTTGTGACAATGATGCGTCAAGGATGTTTCTATAACAAAACTGAAGGCGGTAGCATGTGCGACAACGGGCCGGATAGCCGCCACGGCAAGCATCCTCCCGTGGCATTGCCGGCTTCTTGATGACGAGCGTTTCACGTGCGGTGCAATGGCGAAGGCAAGACTCTGAATCGAAGCAGCTACGCATATCCGGCCCGCCCTGATGAACGCGCACCGGAGCGGTGTGCCTTCATCCGTACCCATCCGTGTAATCCGCGGTGAAGCCTCCGCATCATCCCCGGAGTGTCGCAGCGATCTCATCGTGTCTGTCAAATGACGTCTCGCTGCTTACGGTGGACGAACGCGCGGATCTGGGATCCGCGCCGACGATGGCAACGCTCTGCGCGAGATTCAGCCACAGCATTGTCGCGTGTGCTGACCTTGAACCGAATCCGGCAGCGCGGATTCAATCGGCGTCTGTCATGTCCGCAAGCTTTGGTCATGGTGATCTGAAATAAGCATTTCCATCGCGCCATCGCCGCCCCTAAGAACTCGCCCGCTGGCTCCTCTATTTCCCACTCATCATGAACATCCCTCGCATCCTCTCCATCATCTGCCTCGTGGCATCTGTGTGCCTCCCGCTTTCCGCTGCCGAACGAAAGCTCGACATCAAGGACGGCGACCGCGTGCTGCTCATCGGCGACGTGCTCATCGAGCGTGAGAATAATTTCGGCACCATCGAGGCGCGGATGCGGCGTGAATTTGCCGGGCGCAATTTCGCGGTGCGGAATCTCGGCTACAGCGGCGACAGCCCGCTCGGTGCGTCGCGCGCAAGCTTCGATCCGGTCGCGAAGGGCGAAGATTCGCTGAAGGAACAGCTCGCCGTGGTGAAGCCGACAGTCGCGATCCTCGGCTACGGCATGGCGGCGAGCCTCGATGATCTGACTTATCGGAAAAATGATCCCGTGCTGAATCCCGATCCTGTCCGCTATGGCCTGGAGCACAGTCCCGCGAAATTCCGCGCCGAACTGCTCGCGCTGATGGATCTCATCGTGAAGGCGAGCCCGGATGGGAAGGTGCGCTTTGTCTTTGTCGGCCCAATTCGCCATGAAGATCTCCGCGCGACGCGGCCCGGCTTGCCCGATCCGGCGGAGCACAATGCGGTGCTCGCCGAATACGAAAAGGTCGTCGAGCAGCTCGCGGCGGAGAAGCATGCGCCGTTCGTGCGCGGCGAATGGAAGGGCGCAGGCGTGAATCTCGCGCAGGGGACGGACAACGGAATCCACCTCACGCAGCGCGGATACCGCGCGCTGGCCGAGAGCTTCTGCGCGCAGCTCGGCTGGAAGACGGATGCGGCGAATTGGGACGCGGAGACACCCGCACAGATCACGTTGCGCGAGGCGATCCTGCGCAAGAACTCGCTCTTCTTCCACCGCAGCAGGCCCGCGAACTACACTTACATCTTCGGTTTCCGCAAACGCGAGCAGGGTCGCAATGCGGTGGATATTCCGAAGTTCGATTCGCTCGTGGAAAAGGCCGAGGCGAATGTGATCGGCATCTCCGCGGGCAAGCCGAGCACGCTTGCGCCCGAGCCGAAGAGCGAGACGAAACTGCCCGCACTGCCGCCTTTGCCGCAGCCGAAGTTCACGCTCGACGAAGGTTTGCAGATGACGCTTTTCGCCGAGAATCCGCTGATGCAAAAACCCGTCGGCATGAACTGGGACACGTCGGGTCGGCTGTGGGTCGCGTCGTCGAACACGTATCCGCAGGTGAACCCCGATGATCTCGGTGCGCAGATGGAGGGCAATTCCGCGAAGTTCGGCCCGTCCACCGGCAATGATCGCATCATCGTCCTCGAAGACACGAATCACGACGGTGTCGCGGAAGTCTCGCGCGTCGTCGCGGACAAGCTGCTCATCCCCGCCGGCGTCGCGCCGGACAACACGGGCGGCTGCTTCGTCGGCGCGAGCACAGAGCTGCTGCACCTCACGAAGCCCGGTTCCGACGGCCTGCTCTCGGATCGCCGGATCGTGTTCAGCGGCTTCGGCACGGAGGACACGCATCACATCATCCACGGCCTGCACTGGGGCATTGATGGCCGCCTCTACTTCCACCAGACGATCTACATTCACTCGCACATCGAGACGCCGTGGGGACTCGTGCGCGCGAATTCGGGCGTCGCGTTCGCGTACGATCCGAACACCGAGCGGCTCGAAGTTCACTCGAAGGGCCTCGTGAATTGCTGGGGCCAGCAGGAGGACGCGGCGGGGCAGACGTTTCTCACTTCGGGTGCGGATGGAAATGGTGTGAGCTGGAGTTTCCCCGGCGCGGTGCTGCCGCCGTCCGAGGGTGCGCGCCGCACGATCACGAGCATCAGCCCCGGCTCGTATCCGAAATTCGCCGGCCTCGAACTCGTGAACAGCCCGCTCTTCGGTGCGGAGTGGCAGGGCAATGCGATCACGAACGACTTCCGCGCGCACCGCATCGTGCGCTTCAGCTTCACCGATCTCTCGAAGACGGCGAAAAAATCCGGCTATGTGACCAAAGTCGAGGCCGACGTCGCGCGCACGAGCGACGCGACTTTCCGCCCGATCGCACTGGCGATGGGGCCGGACGGCGCGCTGTATGTCGCGGACTGGACGAACCCGATCATCAATCACGGCGAGGTGGATTTCCGAGATCCGCGCCGCGACAAGGAGCATGGCCGCATCTGGCGCATCGCCCCGAAAGGCAGCAAGCCGCTCGCGTGGCAGCCGGTCGCGGGACAGCCGGTGAATGCGCTGTTGGAAAAATTGCTCTCGCCGAACCGCTGGGACTTCGAGGCCGCGCGCCGCGAACTCGCGAAGGTGCCCGTGGCTGAATTGCAAAAGGCGCTCGCGGGCTGGGTCAAGGATGAGACGACGCGGCGTCACGCAGCGTGGCTGCTGAGTGCGCGCACGGGCGACACGAAGCATCTAGTCGCGATGGTGGATGCGAAGTCTTCCGACAATGCGAGCGTGCAGGTCGCGTTGCGCGAACTCGGCAAGGCGCAGGGGCACGCAGGCGACACGGACATCCGCGCGATCGCGCCGTTCGTCGCGGCGGATCAGCATCCGCGCGTGCGGTTGGAGGCATTCCGCGCGCTCGCCCGCGTGAGGACGTTCGAGAGCGCGGATGTTGTTTTAAGAAACCTGCCGACCGATGCGGGCGACAGCTTCCTCGACTTTGCGGCGTGGACTTCCGTGAACGAACTCGCGCGCCCGTGGCTCGAGGAAATCGCCGCGCATCCCGACAAGCTCACCGGGCGTGAGCAGCAGCTCGCCGCGCTCGCGGGCATCGTGGGTCCGACCATCGCCGCGCCGTACATGCAGCGGCTCTCCGCGAGCCGCGGCATTGATGCCGCAGGCACCGGGCCGTGGATTGAGCTGATCGGCAAATCCGGCGGGCAGGCGGAGATCAACACGCTCTCGCAGGCATTCATCGCGGATGGAAAATTGCAGCCTGCCGCGCGCGTGCGCGCTGCGAACGCGCTCGCGGATGCCGCGAAAAATCGGCGGCTGCGTCCGCAGGGCGATCTCGGCGTGATTGCCACGCTCGTGAAATCACCCGACCGTGCGCTGCAACTTGCGAGCATCCGTCTCGCGGGAGAGTGGCAGCAGGGCGGAATGATCAGCACGCTCGCGGAATTTTCCGGCGACGCAAAGGACGACGCACTGCGCCGCGAATCACTCGCCGCGCTGCGGCAGATCGGCGGCGGCGGCACTGTTGAAGCCTTGAAGAAACTCGTCGCCGAAGATCGCCCCGCAAACGTCCGGCGCGATGCGCTGATCCCGCTCGCAGCCCATGCGCCCGACGCGGCGATTGCAGTGCTGCCGTCCATCTTGAAGCAGACGACCTCGCAGGCCGATTCGCAGACGCTGTGGCGCGAGCTTTTCCAGAATGCGCAGTTTGCAAACCAGTTTGCCGGCCGGGTGCCGAAAGATCTTCCAGCGTCCGCATACTCCGATGCGTTGCAGACCGCGCGCGCCTTGGGCCGCGGCGGGAATGCGCTTGTCACCGCGCTGCAACCGCTCGCGGGTGCGAAGGTCGCGCCGCGCGATTTCACGGCGGAGATCGCCGCATTCATGAAGTCCGTTCCCGAGGGCGGCAACAGCGCCGACGGCGAACTCGTGTATCGCCGCGCAGGCTGCGTCGCGTGCCACGCCATCGGCGGTGTCGGAGGAAATTTCGGCCCCGACTTTTCCAGCATCGGTGCGAGCGCGCCGCTCGACTACCTGATCGAGAGCACCCTGAATCCCGCCGCGAAAGTGAAGGAAGGCTACCACGGCTTCGCGTTCACGATGAAGGACGGCAACGTGCTGACCGGCATCCCTGCGCGCGAGACGGCGACCGAGGTGATCATCCGCCCCGGCCCCGGCTTCGAGATGCCCGTCGTGAAGGCGAACATCGTGAAGAAGGAAAACGTCGGCAGCCTCATGTTGCCCGGCCTCGTGGATGCGCTGAGCGTGGGCGACAAACGCAACCTTTTCGCATTCCTCAGCCAGATCGGACGGCCCGGCCCGTTCGATGCGAGCAAGGCAAACGTGGCGAGAATCTGGAGCTTCACCGCGGCGGCGCCCGGTGGCCCGGCTGTGAAAGAAGAACCCGTGAACGTGACCACGCTGATCAACGGCCAGCTTCGCAAGGAGGACATGCCGGACAAGCCGTATGCGAGCGTGCGCTTCAGCGCCGCGAACGCGACGAAGCAGCCGCTCATCCTCACTGGCGTCAAGTCCGCCTGGCTCGACGGCAAGCCCGTCGCGCTCACAAATGGCCGCGCCGACGCCGCGATCGCAGCAGGCGAACACACGCTTACCATCGCACCCGAGCGCACCGCACCGCACGCAAAGGCGCAGTGCGATGATGTCACATTTCTCGACGTAAAATGAGACGTGGAAAGGAATGACGGCTGGAGTGCGGCCCGGAAAAGTAGTCCACGGCTTTAGCCGGCATCGCGTGCGAACGTCTTTACCGGCTAAAGCCGCGGACTACTTTTCCTGCCGCGCCGCTCGCCCCCACAGTCAGGATCCTGTTGCGCTGTGAAACGCGCCGCCGGAACAACACACCCCAAACAAAACCGGCAACGCCGAGTCACTGATATGAAAATGTCCGCCATGAAAAAATCCCTCCTCCTGTGCCTGCTGACCGCGGGCATCGCGCGCGCCGCCGATGCGCCGCTGCCGGCGAAGATCGAGTTCAACCGCGATGTGCGGCCGATCCTCTCGGACAACTGCTTCTACTGCCACGGCAACGATCCGAAGCACCGCGAGGCAAAGCTGCGGCTCGACATCCGCGAGCAGGCGCTGAAGAGCGAAGCGTTCGTGCCGGGGAAAGCCGAGGCGAGCGAACTCGTGAAGCGCATTTTCTCGACGGACAAGGACGAGCTGATGCCGCCGCCGGAGTCGCACAAAAAACTCACGGCGCGGCAAAAGGAGATCCTCAAAAAATGGATCGCGCAGGGTGCGGAATATCAAGGGCATTGGGCGTATGAGAAGCCGGTGAAAGCGAACGTCTCGGCGGACGCGTCGCCGGGGGAAATCCGCAATCCCATTGACGGGCTCTTGCAAAAGCGCCTCGCGGAGATCGGACTAAAGCCCTCGGCGGAGGCGGATCGCCGCACTTTGATCCGCCGGCTTTACGCCGATCTGCTCGGGCTTCCGCCAAAGCCGGAGGAGGTCGCGATATTCGTCGCCGACAAGTCGCCGGATGCGTATGCGAAGCTCGTCGAGCGCGTGCTTGCGAGCCCGCACTACGGCGAGCGCATGGCGATCGGTTGGCTCGATGTGGTGCGCTTTGCGGACACGATCGGCTACCATTCGGACAATCCGCGCAACGTTTGGCCGTATCGCGACTGGGTGATCAAGAGCTTCAACGACAACAAGAGATTCGACCGCTTCACCATTGAGCAGATCGCGGGCGACCTCGTGCCCGGTGCAAACCAGGAGACGCGCGTGGGATCGGCGTTCAACCGGCTGCTGCTCTCGACGGAGGAAGGCGGCGCGCAGGCGAAGGATTACGAGGTGCGGATGCTCACGGATCGTGTGCGCGCGGTCGGCGCGGCGTGGATGGGCCAGACGACCGGCTGCGGACAGTGCCACGATCACAAATTCGATCCGTGGACGCAGCGCGACTTCTATTCGATGGGCGCATTTTTTGCGGACATCAAGGAGCCGATCCTCGGCAAGCGCGAGGATGGCATCACGGTGATCGGCGCAGAGCTGGAGAAAAAGCTCGCGGACATCGGCGGGCGGCTCACCGCGTTGCAGACGGAATTTGCAAAGCCGCACCCGAAACTCGCCGCTTCGCAGGCCGCGTGGGAAAAGTCTGCGCTCGACTCGCTCGCGAGCAGCAGCGCGTGGCAGGCGCTGAAGCCGCTCAGTGCGTCATCGTCGAAGAAGAACATGACGCTCAAGGCGGACAAGGACGGCGTGGTGCGCGCGGTGGTCGAGGGAAAGCGCGACACGCCGAAACAGAACGACGGCACGGAAACTTATACGATCACGGCGAAGGCGGCGGCAGGTGTGACTGGATTCCGCATCGAGGCGCTGAAGGAAAAATCCGCGGGCGTCGGGCTCGCGTCGAACGGCAATTTTGTGCTGAGCGAGATCGCGATCACCGCAGAAAAAAAAGCCGCGCTCAGGATCGTCCACGCGAGCGCGACGTTTGAGCAGAAAGGATTCGCGGCAGCGGCTGCGGTGGACGGCGTCTCGAACAAGAAGGACAACGGCTGGTCGCTGCTCGGCGGCACGGGCGCGGATCAGGCGCTGTTCCTTGAACTGGCCGAGCCGCTCGCCGATGCAGACGCGGTGCTGACGTTCACGCTCACATTTGCCCGCGGCGAAAATCACGAGATCGCGAATCTGCGTCTGAGCGCGACGACTGCTGCGAAGCCAGTGCGCGCGCGGCACGATGCGCTTCCAGCGAAGGACATCGCGGACGTTTTGAAAGTCGCGCCGGAGAAGCGCACCGCCGCGCAGAAGCAGAAGCTCGACGCGGCGTTCAAGCAGATCGCGCCGGAGCTGTCCGAGCTGCGGGCGAAGATCACGAACGCTGAAAAGGAGAAGGCCGATTCGGAGAAGGCCGCGCCGAAGTGCATCGTGTCGATTCACAGCGATACGCCGCGCACGGTGCGGATTTTGCCGCGTGGAAACTGGATGGACGAGAGCGGTGAAGTCGTGAAGGCCGCGCTGCCGCATTACCTTCCGCAGAAAAAAATCGAGGGCCGCGAACCCACGCGTCTCGACCTCGCCGAGTGGCTCGTGGCCCGCGACAATCCGCTCACCGCGCGCACGGTCATGAACCGGCTGTGGAAGCAGTTCTTCGGCATGGGCCTCAGCAAGGTGCTCGACGACCTCGGCGCGCAGGGCGAGCCGCCGCCAAATCCCGCGCTGCTCGACTGGCTCGCGTGCGAGTTCATGGACAGCGGCTGGGACGTGAAGCGCATGGTGCGCACGATCGTCACGAGCGCGGCTTACCGCCAAGTGTCCACTGCGACGAAGGAGCAGCTCGCCGCCGATCCCTACAACCGCGAGATCGCGCGGCAGAGCCCGTTCCGGCTCGACGCGGAACTCGTGCGCGACAACGCGCTCGCCATTTCCGGACTCCTCGTGCCGAAGATCGGCGGCCCGAGCGTGAAGCCGTACCAGCCCGAGGACTACTGGGACAATCTGAACTTCCCGCGCCGCATTTATCCCGCGGACACGGGCGAGGCGCAGTACCGCCGCGGCCTCTACACGTGGTGGCAGCGCAGCTTCCTGCATCCGAGCATGGTCGCATTCGACGCGCCGAGCCGCGAAGAGGCCTGCGCCGAACGCAACCGCTCGAACATCCCGCAGCAGGCCCTCGTGCTGCTGAACGACCCGACCTACGTGGAGGCGGCGCGCACATTCGCCGCGCGCATCCTCGGCGAATGCAAGGGCGACACCGCCGCGCGCATCAAGTGGGCGTGGCAGCAGGTGCTCCAGCGCGACCCGGATGCTGCGGAGCAAAAGACGATCAGCGCGCTTCTGAACGAGCGGCTCTCAGCATATCGGCAGGAGGAAAAATCCGCCGACGCGCTGCTGAAAGTCGGTCTCGCGCCTGCGCCTGCCGCGCTCGACAAAACCGAACTCGCCGCGTGGACGCACGTCGCACGCGTGCTGCTGAACCTGCACGAAACCATCACCCGTTCGTGATCTATGGACCGGCACACTGCCACTGAGATTTCGCGCCGCGCCTTTCTCGGACGTGCCTCGCAGGGGCTCGGTGCGGTGGCGCTCGCGTCGCTCATCCGGCCCTCGATGCTCGGTGCTGCGGCATCGCGCGGCGTGCTTTCGGAGCTTCCGTTTCCGCAGAAGGCGAAGCGCGTGATCTGGCTCACGATGGCGGGCGGGCCGTCGCAGCTCGAACTCTTCGACCACAAGCCGAAGCTCGCGGAACTCGACGGCACGCCGATGCCCGAGAGCCTCACGCGCGGGCAGCAGCTCGCGCAGTTGCAGGGGCAGAAGCTCGTGTGCCAGGGGCCGCAGTTTAGGTTCCGGCGCTTCGGAAAAAATGGCGCGGAACTTTCCGAGCTGCTGCCGCATCTCGGTTCGGTCGCGGACGACATCTGCATCGTGAAGTCCATGACGACCGACGCGATCAATCACGACCCGGCGCATATGTTCATGAACACCGGATCGCAGATCGCGGGCCGCCCGAGCATGGGCGCATGGATCACGTACGGACTCGGCAGCGAGTCGCAGGATCTGCCCGGCTTCGTCGTGCTCGTCTCGACGGGGAAGGGACGCACGCCCCAGCCCGTCGCGGCGCGGCAGTGGAGCAGCGGATTTTTGCCGTCGAAATTCCAGGGCGTGCAGCTCCGCGCGAAGGGCGATGCGGTCCTGTATCTCAACAATCCTCCGGGCATCACACGCGAGCGGCAGGGTGGCGATGTCGAGGCGATCAATGTGCTGAACCGCCGCCGCGAATCGCTCGTGGACGATCCCGAAATCGCGACGCGGATCGCGCAGTACGAGATGGCGTTCAAGATGCAGGCCAGCGTGCCGGACTTGATGGACATAAGCGGCGAGGACGCGAAGACGCTGGAGATGTATGGCTGTCAGCCCGGCGACGGATCCTTTGCCTCAAACTGCCTGCTCGCCCGGCGGCTCGCCGAGCGTGGCACGCGTTTCATCCAGCTCTACCATCGCGACTGGGATCACCACAGCCTCCTGCGGGAGGAACTGCCGCTGCGAGCAAAGGAAATTGACCGCGCGTGCATGGCGCTGATCACGGATTTGAAACAGCGCGGCATGTTTGACGAAACGCTGATCGTGTGGGCCGGCGAGTTTGGCCGCACGCCGATGAAGCAAGGCAACAAGGGCCCCGTCGGTCGCGATCATCACAACAAGGCGATGTCCGTCTGGCTCGCGGGCGCAGGCGTGCGTGGCGGAGTCGTCCATGGCAGCACGGATGATCTCGGCTATGCTGCGGTGGAAAATGTGACGACCGTCCACGACCTCCACGCGACGATGCTGCACCAGCTCGGCATCCGGCACGACGCGTTCAGTTTCAAATTCCAGGGCCTCGATGCGCGCCTCACCGGCGTCGAGGGCGCAAACGTCATCAAGGGCATCCTCTCGTAACTTTCCACCACCGCACCACACACCATGCACAACGCATTCTCTCCGCTCCACCGCCGCGCCTTCCTCGGAAAAGCTGCGCGCGGACTCGGCGCAGTCGCGCTCGCGTCGCTCATCCGGCCCTCGATGCTCGGTGCTGCGGCATCGCGCGGCGTGCTGCAAAATCTGCCGATTCCGCAGAAGGCAAAACGCGTGATCTGGCTCACGATGGCCGGCGGACCGTCTCACTTGGAGACCTTTGATCCGAAGCCGAAGCTGGCGGAGATGGATGGCAAGCCGATGCCAGAAAGCCTCACGAAAGGGCAGCAGCTCGCGCAGCTCCAGGGCCAGAAGCTCAATTGCTTCGGCCCGCAGCATCCGTTCGCGAAGTTTGGCAAAAACCAGATCGAGATTTGCGCGCTCTTCCCGCAGATCGGCTCGGTCATTGACGACATCTGCCTCATCCGCTCGATGACCACGGATGCGATCAACCACGACCCGGCGCACATGTTCATGAACACGGGCTCGCAGATCGCGGGGCGTCCGAGCATGGGCGCGTGGGTCACGTACGGGCTCGGCAGCGAGGCGGAGGAATTGCCCGGCTTCGTCGTGCTCACTTCGCTCGGCAAGGGCGGGCAGAACCAGCCCATCGCGGCACGCCAGTGGAGCAGTGGATTTCTGCCGAGCAAATTCCAAGGCGTGCAGCTCCGCGCGAAGGGCGACCCCGTTTTGTATCTCACGAATCCTCCCGGCATCTCGAAGGAGCGCCAGCACGGCGACGTGGATGCGATCAACGCGCTCAACCGCCAGCGCGATGTGCTCACCGGCGATCCGGAAATCGCGACGCGTATCGCGCAGTACGAGATGGCGTTCAAGATGCAGGCCAGCGTGCCCGATCTCATGGACGTCAGCGCCGAGGGCGCGAAGACGCTGGATCTGTATGGCTGCCAGCCGGGCGACGGATCGTTCGCGTCGAACTGCCTCCTCGCGCGCCGACTCGCGGAGCGCGGCGTGCGCTTCATCCAGCTCTACCACAAGGACTGGGATCACCACGGCGGGGTGAAGGACGGCATCGCGCTGAAGGCTCAGGAAATCGATCGCGCGTGCATGGCGCTGATCACGGATTTGAAACAGCGCGGGATGTTCGAGGACACGCTCATCGTGTGGGCCGGAGAATTCGGACGCACGCCGATGTCCCAGGGCGGCAACGGACGCGATCATCACAACAAGGCGATGTCCGTGTGGATGTCCGGCGCGGGAATCAAGGGCGGCATCGTCTATGGCGCGAGCGACGACCTCGGCTACGCGGCGGTGGAAAATGTGACGACCGTCCACGACCTCCACGCGACGATGCTTCACCAACTCGGCATCGAACACGATGCCTTCTCATTCAAATTCCAGGGCCTCGACGCGAAGCTCAGCGGCGTGGAAGGCGCGAAAATCATCAAGGACATCCTCGCGTGACGCGTGCCCGGTTCCCATCGAAGCGACCTTGCGCTCCGTCCACCGTCACGTGGTGCAGGGATGGAAATGACGAATGACGGGCGGAATCGGGTGGGGCTTCTTCATCCGTCTTTCGTCAGGCGCACGAATGGGGAATGCCTCCAGAGTCTCCGCGAAGCCGTGCTGCTGCTCATGGAAGATCGGTGTGAGGACGCTCGGAGGAAAATGCGGAACAGATTGGCGCAAACTCGCTTGAAATGCCACGGACTCATCCGGCATCGGGAACAGCATGGCTCGCCGTTTAGGCGCGAAGGCGGATCGCACACGATCTGCTGGAATCCACGCACCTGACGGCGCGAGCTCGTTCCGCGCCACAGCGAGATCCCGGATCTTCTCGCGAAGAAAATCTGCCGCGCGCTGGAGATTCTCCATCCGTAGCGCGGCTGCGACGACTCGTCGCAGAAGCCGATCTGCCTCCCGCGCCATTGACACCCTTCCACACCCGCGCAAATCTCCGCGCCCTTTTTCCATGAGCCTCATCGTCCAGAAATACGGCGGCACCAGCGTCGGCAATCCGGAGCGCATCAAGAATGTCGCGCGCCGCGTCGTCGCTGCGCAGGAGCAGGGGCACCGCGTGGTCGTCGTCGTGTCGGCCATGAGCGGCGTGACGGATAATCTCATCAAGCTCGCGCGCGAATGTTCGCCCGCGCCCGAGGAGCGTGAGATGGACGTGCTCCTCGCCACCGGCGAGCAGACCACGATTGCGCTCACGGCGATGGCTATCAATGCGCTCGGCAAAAAGGCGATCTCACTGACCGGCGCGCAGGCGGGCATCGTCACCGACGGCGTCCATACGAAGGCGAAAATTTCGGACCTCACGCCGAAGCAGCTCAAGCAGCACCTCGACGACGGCTTCATCTGCATCGTCGCCGGCTTCCAAGGCGAGACGAAGGACAAGCGCATCACCACGCTCGGCCGCGGCGGCAGCGACCTCACCGCCATCGCCCTCGCCGCCGCGGTGAAGGCCGACCTCTGCCAGATTTTCACCGACGTGGACGGCGTCTATACGTGCGACCCGCGCGTCGTCCCCACGGCGAAGAAGCTCGACGAGATCAGCTTCGACGAGATGCTCGAAATGGCGTCGAGCGGCAGCAAAGTCATGCAGTCGCGCAGCGTCGAGTTCGCCAAGAAATTCGGCGTCGTCTTCGAAGTCCGCAGTTCATTCAACGACAACCCAGGCACCATCGTGAAAGAAGAAACCAAGAGCATGGAGGCCGTGGTCGTCCGCGGCGTCAGCATCGAAAAAAACCAGGCAAAGGTCACCGTCCGCGCGGTGCCCGACAAGCCTGGCGTCGCAGCCAAAGTCTTCAACGCCGTCGCCGCCGCCAACATCGTGATAGACATGATCGTCCAGAACGTCTCGCACGACGGCACCACGGACATCAGCTTCACGCTGAACAAGGACGAACTTCCGAAGGTCGAGCCGGGCCTCGCTACAGTGGTGAAGGAAATCAAGGCACGCGCGCTCGAAATCGAGAGCGGCTACGGCAAGCTGAGCATCATCGGCGTCGGCATGCGCAGCCACAGCGGCGTGGCGGCGAAGATGTTTGAGGCACTCAGCAAGGGCGGCATCAACATCGTGATGATTTCCACGTCGGAGATCAAAACGGCGGTCATCATTGACGAGGCGAAGCTCACCGAAGGTGCGAACGTCGTGCATGAAGCGTTCGGGCTCGGGAAGTAGCCGTCCGTCGTGTGCGGACACTCCCGCCCAGCTTCGTATCTCACCTCACGGCAATCCCATGCGTTCGTAGATCGTGGCGAGCGGGAGGCGGCACTCGATGCCGGGTAATTCGAGGGTGTCAGTCTTTTCGGTGAGAAATTCCATGACCCACCCCTCGGCGGTGCGGCGATAGATGGTGACGGCGACGTGGTATTGATCCACGAGGACGTAGGCTTCGAGTGTGGGGATGGACTGGTAGTTGCGGAGCTTTTCGCCTCGGTCAATGCGTTCGGTGGCGGGCGAGAGCACCTCGAAGATGACGCGCGGGGCTTCGGCAAAGAGCGAGCCATTCGCGGAGCCCGAGCAGTCCACAGTCACATCCGGGTAATAAAAGAAGCTGGCGGCGTCGCGCTGAATACGCACTTTCACATCGGAGGAAAACGACTCGCAAGCACGGCCTTCGAGTTGATTGCCAAGGCTGCGATAGATGTTTCCGGCAATGCGATCATGCCCGATGCTCGTCCCTGCCATCGCGTAGATGACACCGGCGAGGTACTCGTGTTTTTCCTGACTCACGCGCTCACCGCACAAGTAGTCCTCGGGCGAAATGTAGTAATCGTTGCGCAATGCGTCACCCATACGTTTGAATATTAGAGGTTCGAGACCCCGCGGGCAACCTTCCGTTTGCCTTCCCTCCGCTGCGTCGAAATTTTCACGGTGAAGGATGCCGTCACAGCGTCAGTGCCCACGCCTTCACCTTGTCCTTCATCCGCAAGACGAGCTTCCCATTCACGATGCTCGGCGAAGGGACCCACTGCGCCTTCACGGTCGCGCGGCCGAGGCTCGTGTAGGCCTTCGGGTCGGTGGAGATCATCAGGAGGCTGTTCCCGTTGTTCGCCATCGCGAGGAGCTTCCCGTCCGCGATCAGCGGCGAGCTGATCGTCGTCTGCGTCTGCGTCTGCCACGCCACTTTTCCCTTCGTGAATCGCTTCGTGATCCAGCCCCTGTTGAGCTGCCGCTGCTTCGCATCAAAATTTTCTTCTGCAAATTTCTGCGCAAGTTCCTCCAGTTTTTTCCCGCGCAGCGTCGGCGGCAGCGATTCGCGCGTCTGCTCGCTCTTGTCCACGAGTTCGTTGCCGAGCGACTTCGCCGATTGGTGCCCGAGCTGCCGCAAGACCAGTTCGCCGATCTGCCGCGTGTCGCTCGGCACATCGCGGTGGCACACCAGCCGCACAATCACGCGGCCATCCGAAACCACGGGACTTGAAAGCCCGCCCTCATCATTCGTCGGAATCTCCTCCCTCTCCCACAGCCCCTTCAGTCCGCTCTCAGGCAGCGTATCGAGCAGCTTCGGCGAATCCGCATCAGCCAGCGGCCTCGATGCGCGCGGGCAAAGTCATCAGCCCTGCACTCCGCGTCGCGCGAGCCATCGTTTCACGCGCCCCTGCACGGCCTCAATGTCCCCCGTGCGGAGGAAGGCGAGATAGGTCATCATCATCGCGAGGAAGAACAGCCCGATCTCTCGCGCGAACACGGAGATGCCTGCGTGCAAAGCAAACCCCAGCAGCATTCCCCACCAGCGCGTTTTTTTCACCCACAGCAGCACAGGGATCGCCACCTCCGCGGCCTGCGCCGCATACGTCGCGAATGTCAGCAAGCCGCCGTATTCCAGCACCCACGGCCCGGGCCAGCGTGCGTGATGCGAGAGCAGGAAGTAGCTCATGAATTCGCCGTTGGCCCAGTAATTCGGATCCGGCATCGCGACCCTCCTGAGCACGGTCTGCCAGTAGATCACGAGCACCTGGAGGCGCATGAGCACCAGCCCGTGGCCCGAGACCAGCGCCGGGAGCATTTTCGCGCCGCCGCTCAGCAACGCAGGGAGCGTCCAGCATTTCCCGACCGGGCTCACGAGAACGAGCACGGCAAAGCTCCGTAGCACCATGTCCCAACCGGTCGTGGCAGGCAGCGCGCGCGCGATGTACCAGAGATGCCACACCAGCACCCAGAACGCGGCGAGCCTCGCGGCGACTCCCGCGAGCAGCACCACAAGCGCGACCGCCGTCACAACCATGCAGAACGTCACCGCCGCCCCGCTCCGCGCAAATGCGAAGATCGAAAAATACACGGACTCCGCCTGCGCCCGCGCCACCTCCGCATCGAACATCCCGGCGTCGGAAAAAAAGACATGACGGTCCGGCCACAGGGAGATCAGATTCAGCAGCGCGACCGCCGCGAAGCCGATGCGAACCACCGCGTAGATGCGCTCATCCTCGCGTCTGGAAAGCAGGCGTACCGGGAACCTGAGCCATTCTAAAATCGGTCGCATCGGATCGGCTACCGGGGAACTCCGCCGGGGTTCGCAGCATCGAAGGATCCTGTGGCAGGCACATACGGGACGCCATCGCGCCGGCTGTCGTGCAAAGGCCTCATACATTCGACATCCACCACCAGCGCCCAATGCCCAGTGATCGAACTTCCGTACCGCGCCCTCAGCAGACCGTCAGTCCTTCGCAGATATGCCCCGAAATACGGGGAACGCGCGGCGTTCAGCATTATCCGATAAAACAGATTGTAGTAACGCGTGTTTTCCGGGCTCGGATACGGCGTGAATCCCGGCAGCACGCTTCCAAGAGTCGCCCTGCCCCCCTTCCCGTCATTCACCTCGATCCACGCATCGAGGGAACGGTGCAGCGGGATCGTCTCGAACATGTTCCAGTGCTGATCGCCGCTGATGAATGTGCGGTAGAGATTCAACGCAGGGTTCCCCTTCTTCCCCTCACCCGTCTGCCTCGGCACGATGGATGCGATCAGGAACCCCAAGTGCCAGCAGCAAAAACCAAGCAGCAGCACGGCCCACACGCGGCCCTTCACCGGGAAGGTTTCGCCCTGCGCACTGTTTGCAGAATCATCCCCGCTCATCGGAAGCATGACGCGCGCACAGTTGCCCGGCTGGCTCTCCCATGCGCCACCGCGCGCGCCCCCCGGCTGCCTCCGTGCGATCGTCCGGGGTAAATTTCAGTCACAGGGAGATTCATGCGCGCGGGTTGATGCGCACGAGACTGTCCGCCGAATCCAACTGTGCAAAGCGCGATTTTCCGGCGACCCACCCCGGCATGCTGCATCCGATGAAAGTGCGACGGAACCGTTGCACAAAATTTCCCTTGCAGTCTTAACTTTGCTTGGCAAAGCTTTGCTCATGCCGCCCCGCTCAGAAGCCGAGGAACACCTCCGAATCATCCGCTCGCTCATGGAGAAGGCGACGATCTACCGCGCCATCTCCGCGCCGACGGCGCTCATCGGCGGGCTGTGCTCCGTGCTCTTCGGTCTGTGGCTGCACTTCCGCTGGCGTCCGCTGCCACGAGGCACGGATGAGTCGGAATTCCCGCGCATCTTCATCATCGGCTGGGTCGGAGTGCTCGTCGTCACGGCGTTCGCAAACGCCGTCTTCATCCGCAATGCCGCACGCCGGCGGAACGAGCCGTTCATCTCGCCCGCCATGCGCAAGGCGCTCTGGGCGCTGCTCCCCGCGATGCTGTGCGGCGGCTTCTTCGGCGCGGCATTCACATTCATCGGTTCAGATTCCGTTCGCTGGTTCCTCCCGCAGGTCTGGATGCTGTGCTACGGCCTAGGCCTGCTCGCCACGGCGCAGTTTTCCCCGCGCTCGATTCCCGTGCTTGGCTGGTGCTTCCTCATCGCGGGCCTGCTGGGTTTTGGCTTCGATTACTGGCTGCTTATTTCCGAATACTTTAGGAAAGGCGACACGCATCGCCCGATCGCCGCAAATCTCCTGATGCTGGCGACCTTCGGCGGATTCCACCTCATCTACGCCGCATTCACGTGGCCTCGCACTGCATCGCAAAGCGACTCCGGCGTCACGCCGTGAACCGATGTTCGACTTCGACAAACTCGACAAGCTCATCCATGAGAAAGGACGCCTCGGCATCATGACCCTGCTCGCCGCGCGTCCCTCGTGGACGTTCCAGGACCTGAAGTCCGAGCTGGATCTGAGCGACGGCAACCTCGTCTCGCACCTGCGCACACTGCACGATGCGGGCTACGTCTCCGTGACGAAGGAAATCCTGGATCGCCCACAGACGAGCTACGCCTTCACCGCAAAAGGCCGAAAGCAATTCGAAGGCTATCTCTCCATTCTCGAGCAAATCCTGAAAGTCGGCCGCCCCGGCGGAGACAAGGACGCACGCCAATGAACCCCCATCCTTTTGCCATTTAACTTTGCGCGACAAAGCTAAGCGCCATTTTATGAAAATCCATCTCGCAGAACACTACGGTCTTTGCTTCGGCGTCCGCGACGCCATCGCTCAGGCGGAACAGCTCGCCTCACAGGGCCCGCTCACCGTCCTCGGCGAACTCGTCCACAATCCCGTCGTCCGTGAGCGCCTCGCGCAGCGCGGCGTGCGCGAGGGCGCGCTCGATGCGGAATCCGCACCGACGCCGATAGTCATGGTCACCGCGCACGGCGCATCGGATCGGAAGCACACCGAATGGCGCAACGCCGGCTTTCAAGTCGCCGATGGCACCTGCCCGCTCGTCCGGCACGCGCACACGCAGCTCGGCCTGCTCGTGACCCTTGGCTATTTTCCAATAGTCATCGGCAAGCGCGGACACGTCGAAGTCAACGGGCTCACCGGAGACTTCCCCGAGGCGTGCGTGGTGGAAATCGAGGACGAGATTCCCCTCCTCCCGCATCGCGGGCGATACGGCGTGATCGCGCAGACGACACAGCCCTTGGAAAAGGTCCATGCACTTGTCGAAGCGATCCGCCGCGCCCGTCCGCAGAGCGAAGTGCGCTTCGCCGACACCGTCTGCCAGCCGACGAAGAACCGGCAGAACGCCCTGCGCAAACTGATCGCTGAATGCGACACGCTCGTCGTGGTCGGCGGACGCAACAGCAACAACACCGCGCAGCTCGTGGCCGCCGCGCGCACTGCAGGCCGCACGGTCTTTCACATCGAGCGTGCGGAGGAACTCGACCGCGCGTGGTTCCGCGATGCCCAGAATGTCGGCCTCACCGCCGGCACTTCGACGCTCAGGGAAACCGTCGCCGCCGTGCATGAGCGCCTGCAAGAATTCGCCGTGCAAAATCAGCCGGCCCTCGCGTGATGAATCCGCCAGCCATCCAGCGCCTCGTGATTCTTTGCCGCGGTGACTCGGAGCGCATCGCGCCGTGGCTCGATGAACGCAGCTCGCGCTGGCTGCTCAGCTGCATGGCGACCATCGCAGCGGGATGCGCGCTCTACGGCGGCGTGGTCGGGCTGTGGCGTGCGCCGTTGCAGGCCGTTTACACCGCAGTGAAAATGCCGCTGCTCATTTTCATCACCTGCGGCGGCAATGCGCTGCTGAACGGCCTGCTCGCCCAGGTCCTCGGCTCTGGCCTGAGCTTCCGGCAGACCTCGCTGGCGATCCTCATGAGCTTCACAATCGCTGCGCTCGTCCTCGCGGCGCTGAGTCCCGTGGCGCTCTTCATCTGCCTGAATGCACCCGCGCTCGACTCCGCCACACGCGGCACCGGGCACAGCATCACGCTGCTGTGCGACGTGCTTTTCATCGCCTATGCAGGAGTCGTGGCCAACCGCCGCCTGCTGCGCCTGCTGAAGCGGCGCTGCGAGACGTCCGCGGCCGCGAGACGCGTGTTCTGGAGCTGGCTCGCGGGCAATCTCCTCCTCGGCGCGCAGCTCTCGTGGGTGCTCCGGCCCTTCATCGGATCCCCCGGCCTCGCGATCGAATTCCTGCGGCACGACCCGCTGCGTGGAAATTTCTACGAGTCCGTCTTTCACGCCCTCCGGCATCTCCTCCGCTGAACCAACATCACCATGAACACACCAACCGATCCATCGAACCCGCAACCCACACCCGGCTCCGGCAATCCGCCAACCGCCGCCGCCTCGCTCGCGCACGACGCCAGCCTCGGCACCATCCTCGACACGCTGCTGAAGCGGCCGCTCGTCCTCATCCACACACTCTGCGATTCCAAGCCCTCGCGCCACTGGCTGCTGCTCGCGCTCGTCGCGCTTCCTGCCTTCGCGCTCTACGGCCTGTTCGTCGGCTCGTTTTCCGGTGGCACGCAAATCCTCGCCGCATCTGCAAAAGTGGGCGGAGGTGCGTTGCTCAGCGCGCTCATCTGCTTTCCGAGCCTCTACATTTTTGCGTGCCTCACCGGCGCGGAAGTCTCGCTGCGCAGCCTCGCCGGCATGCTCTTTGCGATGCTCACCCTCACAGGCCTGCTGTTGCTCGGCTTCGCGCCGGTGGCGTGGGTGTTTTCGCAGTCCACAGATTCAGTCGCATTCATCGGCACGCTGCACCTGCTCTTCTGGACGGTGGGCATTTGGTTTGGCCTGCGTCTGTTCAGGCACATGGCAAATGTGCTGCGCATCACCGAGCGCGCACACCTGCATGTGTGGGTGGCGGTCTTCGTCCTCGTCTGCCTCCAGATGACCACGGCGCTGCGCCCGATCATCGGCACCTCCGATCACTGGCTGCCGAAGGAAAAGAAATTCTTCATCGCGCACTGGATCGAAAATCTTTCCAGCGGCGCACGATCGGGCAGCGAGCAATGACGGATGGCAATTCGTCCGGCCTCGCAGCGCTCATCACTTCGACCTGCTGAACCGGTTCCCGAGCAACGTCTCGGCGACGACGAGGCCGATGGCTAGCAGTGCGAACGGGAGCCAGAGTTCGCTGCCGTTGCGTTCGCGTTCCATCTGGCCGCGCAGGTCGGCTTCGGGCGTCCAGCGGACGATGCGGGCGACGGTGCCGAGTGCGGTGAGGTCTGCAGTGGAGAGTTCGTGCAGATCGCTCTCGCCGGGATCGGATGCGGCGGCGAAGCGCACGGCGTTGCCGGTCTCCTCAGTGAAGTGGACGGCATACGCGCCGGCCACGGAAGAGTCGGCCTCTTCGATCTGCGGCGTTCCGCTTTTCGCCATCACGGTGCGCGTCCGTGAGGTGCCGGGCTTCGCGCCCGGTTCGGTGACGGTGTAGCTTTTTCCCGCGCGCTCGGCAGTGACGGTGTGCGTGAACGGCGTACCGGCGTGGACATTCAGCCGGTCGCCCGTGCGCGCAAGCAGGAAGCCGAGCGTGCGGTGCATGAGCGGGAGGAAAATGGGGCGCACGGGGAGATCGCTCCATGCGCCGTCGGCGGTGCTGCTGAACTGCACGACGCGCCCGAGACCGAACGGGCGCTCCATCACCGCAGGCTCGCCGTCGGCGAAGCTGAGGACGAGCGCGGGCAATCCTGCATCGCCGGGCACGTCGCTTTGCTTCACGGGTTGGAGCGTGAACGCACGGTAAAATTGCGCAGAGGCAAGCGAGCCACTCGCGGGATCTTTCCACAGCTCGACGATGCGGTGCACATAGTCCTTTGCCTGGAGGCGGAAAACTTTGTCGGGACGCTCGGCGCGCGTCTCGTCGAAATTTTCGCCGCGCACGGGGCCGAATGCCGCGGGCAGCAGGCTGCGTTCGCCAAGCAGCAGCCCGTTGTAAAACGGCACGCTGATGCGCGAGCCGGGAAAGACGAGCAGCCCGCCGCCGCCGCGCACGTAGGATTGCAGCGCGTCCGCGGCGAGCGGCGAGAGATCCACGACATTGGCCAGCACGACGGCGTTGAAGTCGCGCAGCGCGGTCTTTTCAAATTCCACGCCGGTGACGGTGCGCGTCTTAATGACGAAGCGATCGCGCAATTCGAGCGGCACCGGTGTGAGCGCGTTGCACAAGTAGAAGACTTCGCTGTCGCGCGGTTCCGCGCCGGGGTCGCCGTCCACGAGGAGCACGTTCACTTCGTCAATGACGCGCAGAGCGAATGATCGCTGATCGTCAAACGGGCAGCGGTCCGAGTGCAGCCGCGCGGTGACGGTGTGGAAGCCCGGCTCGCGGAAGGTGGCGAAGAGCGAGAGTGACTTGGGCGCGCCGCCGACAGCGATGGTGTCGAGCATCTGCTCCTCGGCGGGCGGCTCGTCATCAATGGCGAGGCTCACCGCGACGCCGCCCGCTTCGGCAGGGCCGAAATTTGCGACCGAGACCTCGAAGCGCAGCGGCTGGTTCACGGTCGGCAGCGCGGTCGCGAGGCGGACATCGGTGATGCCGAGATTGCCCTGCTCGCCCTCGGTGGTGAGCACGAGCGTCGCGCGCATCTCGCGCTTCACAGCTTCGAGTTGCGTGCGGATTTCGCCGACGCCCTTCCACCCTGCGGCCTGTCCGTCGGTGACGGCGTAGATGTGCTTATGGACGCCCGGCTGCTTCTTCAGCATTTCCACCGCGCGGCGCAGCGCAGACTGCCACTCCGTGCCCTGGTCCGTGCGCTTCGCCTCGCGGATGCTCTTGCGCGCAAGCGCGAGATCGCGCGCAGGCTCGGAGACGGACTCGCGCACGGTGTCCGACACGAGCCACACCGCGACGCGCGAACCCGCGGGCAGGCCGTCGAGGATCTGCCCCGCGGCCTTCTGAGCCTTTTCAAAACGCGACACCGCGCCATCGGTCGCGGACATCGAGCCGGAATTGTCCACAAGGAGGATCGCCGCCTCGTCGCCACCGAAACCCCCGAAGCCGCCTTCGCGCAGCGAAGGCCGCGCGAGCGCAAACGCGAGCAGCGCGAGGATGAGGCAGCGCAGGATGAGCAGCAGGATGTCCTCGATGTTCATCTTCCGCTTGTTGCGATCCACGGTGACTTTCAGAAACCGCATCGCCGCCCACACCACGCGCTTGATCTGCTTCTTCGCGAGTAAGTGGATGATGATCGGCGAAGCAACCCCCGCGATGCCGACGAGCAGCCATGGATTCAGGAAAGACATCGGATTTTCGATTCTCGATTGCGGGATTTTCGATTAGGCGCGGCGTGCACTCGTGCGGCGGCTCGCGACTAGCATGGCGGTCAGGGCGCCGGCTTCTTCGAGCAGGCTGTCCACGAGTCCGGATTTTACGAGGGCGTGATCTCGTGCGAATTCGATCCAAAATGCCGCCTCGTCGCATTCCTCCTCTGCGATCGCCAGCTTGTTACGGAAATCCGCCGCAGAGCGTGAACGACACGCAGAACGATAATTCGCCGCAACCGAAGTCGCCGCACGAATCAACTGCATCGCCACCACCTGGCTCGTACGCGACCTCGGCAACGCCTCCGCCATCCGCACCGCGCGGTGCGCAAATTCCTTCGTCCTCGATTTGAACTCAGCCTCCGTCATGTCGAAGGCCCTCTGCTCAATCGAAAACCCCGCAATCGAGAATCGAAAATCCCGTCATCCATACCGATGCTGCCGTGTGGCGAGGTAGGCGGTGAGGACTTCGGCCCACGGTTGGTCAGTCGTGATGCGGATGTGCGTCGCGCCGCAGCGTTCGCACGCGAGGCGGATGCGATCCAAAAATGCGCCGAATTCTTCGAGGTAGCTCTTGCGGATTTCCGACGGACGCGTGAGCAGACGGCCCTGCGCTTCGAGGCCGATGAATTCGACATTTCCCTGAAACGGAAACGACACCTCGTGCGGGTCGAGCACTTGAAAGACGATCACCTCGTGCCCGACGAAGCGCAGGTGCTGGATGCCACGGATGAGTTTGTCCTCGTCGTCGAGAAGATCGCTCATGAGCACCACGATCCCGCGGCGTCGCGTCTTGCGCGCGAGATCGTCGAGCGTCTCGGAAATGGCGGTGGGCTGCGTGGGGTTGAACGCGGCGAGCACGGCGCAGATCGTGTGGATTTTCGCGAGGCTGTCCGTGCGCGGGATGTGCTCGCGCGGCTTGTCGTCGAAGACCGTCACTGCGGCGGCGTCTCGCTGGAGGAGGATGAGATACGCGAGGCACGCGGCCATCACTTTTGCATAGTCCAGCTTGGTCACCGCACCGGAGCCGTAGCGCATGGACTCGCTGCCATCGAGCAGCAGGTGCGCCACGAAGTTCGTCTCCTGCTCGTATTGCTTGATGTAGTAGCGGTCGCTGCGTCCGAGCACCTTCCAATCGAGATGCCGCGTGTCGTCGCCGGGGACGTATTCGCGGTGTTGCGCAAACTCGATCGCAAATCCGCGGAACGGCGACTTATGCACACCGGCCATGTAGCCCTCGACAATCGTGCGCGCCTGGAGGCCGAGATACTCGGTCTTCTGGATCGCCTCGGGATCGAGCAGCGGCGACAGGGAGGATTTCGCGGGGGTGCCGGGCATCGCGCGGAGAGTTGTATGTGCGCGGAGATTTTCCGAGGGGAAAAGTGCTCAGTGCTCAGTATTCAGTTTCGCGCGGCATCGGAAATCTGAGCACTGAGCACTGAGCACTGAGCACTTTCCCTACTCCGTCCCCAGCGTGCGACTCGGCGCTGCCGAGGTGAGCAGCACGCGGTTGTTGCCGTTCACCTGCTGGATCGCGGCGACGAGTTCGCCGGGCTTGTGCTGCGCGCGCAGGGAAATGTTGTAGCGCAGCTCGGTCATCATCCCGGCCTGGATGGACTCGACGGAGACGAGGTCGTGGCGCTCGATAAACTTCGCGAAGACGGTCTCGAATGCGGTGTCGTAATTGATGTCGTTCGTCACGCGGACGCGCAGGTAGTGGCTCGCGCGATTCGGTGCGAACCAGTTGCCGCGCGAGAACAGATAGATCATCGCGCAGATGAGCGCGGTCGTCACAGCGGCGAGGCCGTATTGCCGCGCGCCGACGCCGAGGCCCGCGGTCATCGCGAAAAAGATGAACGCGACGTCGCGCGATTCCGAGAACGACGTGCGGAAGCGGATCATCGAGAACGCCGCGAACATCCCGAAGCCCGTGGCCATCGCCTTGCTGCCGTCGCCGCCGCGGATCACCATGACGATGACCGATACGACGATGCCGAGAATCATCAGCGTGTGGACATAATCCTGCGAGAGCTTCGGGCCGCGGAACGTGGCCTTGTAAAGTGCGGCGATGAGCGACATGAGCCCGAAGCTGAGCAGCGCCGCGAAGCAAATCTCAGGCAACCCCGGCGCATCCGAGCCAAAGCCGAGTGTGACATTGAAAAAATTTACGAGCGATTTGCAGCCAGGAATGTCTTGGAGCACGCGAAGGAACAGCCCGAGCGCAGGCTCCTCTGGCGCGGCAACAGCGAGCAGTGGTGAAAAGAATCCGGTGGTGTGGAGCATGGGGTGATTCAACCCGCGACCAGTCAAAATGCTGGCGCGGTCATTGGTGAAAACTCTGCGATCTTTTCCGCCGTGCCCGCGGCGGCGGGCGTGCGCCAGTTCGGCGAGAGCATCGCGCGCAGCACCGGATCGCCCTCCTCGAGGGCGATGGAATATTTCGAATGGCTCTGCATGCGGCAGCCCGCGGCGGAGATCGTGCGGCCGAGCCAATACGGGATGCAGCCTGTGACTTTCACCTCCATGACCGTGAGCCCGTCGGTGTGCAGTTCGGAGCCTGCGGCAAAGAACCGGTCGTCCGGCTCGGGCGTGAGACTGTCGAAGCGCGCACGGATTCCCTCGTCGAAAGTCACGCGCAGATCGCTCTCCTGATCGAGCGCGGCGTAGGCGGTGCGTTCGTATCGCATCACCACGACGGGTCTGAAGTGTCGCCGGAGAACGAGGTCGTGCGCCTCGGCGATGATGCGCCGCTGCGGTTCGCTGAGCGTCACGCCCTCGGGTTGCAAGCCCTCGCACACACGCAACGCCTGCGCGAGCGGGAGCGGCACGCGCCGCTTCACGCCGCGGCCATCGCACTTGTGCTTGATCTCGACAAATGAGGACGCCGGCACCGCACCATCGTGGCTCCCGTACACCCGCACGCGCAGCTTGCGCCGGCTCGGGAGGCTGCGCGCCTTGTCCCAGTAGCAGTCGCGCTCGGCATTGTCGTAGTAGAGGCTCACCACCGGGTAGCGCGCACCGTCGCCGGCATTTTCATCGGCCCGCAGATACGAGCCTAGCTGCGCCATCAGCGCCGCACGCTGTGCCGGCGTGATCGCAAACTTCATCTCAAATCGATCAAGGCGAAAGCTCACGTATTAGGGCGGGCTCGGTTCATTCGGGAAAACAACGGGGGGCTTTTCATCGTGCGCACCGCGCAAGGCAATCCGCATTTTGGCAGTGGCGTGAATTCCCGTTGAGCGTTAAACATTTAACATCAAACGGGGACTTTCTCCGGATTCTTCCTGCGCCCGTGGCACCCTCATTTGCCGCCGAAGAATTTCTTGAACGACCGAAGCACGCCGCCGTTTTCCTTGTCCGGTTTGCGCAGGCCGCCGTCGTCCCCGGTGCTGCTGTCGGGCTTCGGCGAAATCGGCGCGGGCATGCGCGCCACGCCTTTCGGGCCAAGCGCATCGGCGGGATATTTTTCGGCGGATGCGCGCTTCATCACGTCCACCCACACGGGAAGCGCGAGCGCGGCACCGTAGCCTTTCGGGATGATCGTCACGGGCTTGTCGAGGCCGACCCACACGCCGCATGTGAGCGTGCTCGTGAAGCCGACGAACCACGCATCGTGGTAGCCGTCCGTCGTGCCCGTCTTGCCCGCGGCGGGCTTCGTCCAGCCGAGCGACTTCGCAGAGGCTCCGGTGCCGCGCTGCATGATTTCACTCATGATGCCCGTCGTCATCGTGCACACGCTGCGCTCGAATACCGGCACCGTATTGTGCGCCGCACGGAAAATGATTTCACCGGCCGCGGAATCAATCCGCTCGATCACGTAGGCCTGCCGGCGAACGCCACCGTTCGCGAGCACGGTGTAGGCCATTGTCACATCCTTCGGCGTCGCGCCGAAATTCCCGATGTAACTCTGCGCGCTCAGCGGTATTTCCGGCAGCCCGGCCTTCGCCGCAAATTGCGCGACGTTCTCGAATCCCGCACGGTTGCCCACACGGATGCTCATCGTGTTGCGCGAATGGATCAGCCCTTCCTCCGCGGGCAGCATCCCGCCGAATTTGTCGTCGCTGTTTCCCGGATGCCATCCGCCGCCATGCGCGATCTCGCCGGGCTCCAGCGGCCTGTCACTGATCGGCGTGTCGGGCGACATGCCCTTTGCAAATGCCGCCGCGTACACGAGCGGCTTGAACGTCGAGCCTACCGTGCGGTGCGAATCAATCGCGCGGTTGAACTTGCTGTCGCGATAGTCGCGCCCGCCGACCAGCGCGCGGATCGCGCCGGTGCGGTTATCCACGACGACGACCGCACCCTGGAGGTAATCCGTCGGCAATTCCATCTTCCGGTCTTCCTCGCTGTAACCCGATTTTTTCGGATGCGAGTAGTTCGGCTTCTGCTCGATCTTCGTGAGCGCGCGGTCGAGCGACTTCTGCGCCTCGTCCTCAAGCTCGGGATCGATCGTCGTGTAAATCTTCAGCCCGCCCTGGGCCTGCTGATCGTCGTCGAGCAGCACATCAAGTTCGCGCATCACCATATCCATCGCATAATTTTCCTGCGTGCTGATGCGCTTCGCCACGGCGATCTTCAGCGGCTGCTTCTTCGCGAGTTCGATGGCTGCCGGGGAAATGAGGTAACGCGTGCGGATTTCCTCACAGTCGGGAAGCGCGAGGCGCGTGAGCGCCCGGTCACGCTGCTCCTCGGCGAGCGGCATGTTCCGAAAGGGCGACGCCTTTGTCGGCTTGCAGATGATCCCCGCGATCATCGCCGCCTCGCCGAGCGAGAGCTCCTTCGCCGATTTTCCAAAGTACACCTTCGACGCCATCTCGATCCCATACACACCGCTGCCGAAATAAATCCGGTTCATGTAGTGCGTCAGGATTTCCTCCTTCGTGAAATTCCGCTCCACGCGCAGCGCCACGAAGACCTCGAGCAGCTTGCGGTCAATGCTCTTGCGCTGACCGAGTTCGTCGAGCGAATTGCGCGCGAGCTGCTGCGTCAGCGTAGAGCCGCCCTGCGGGTTGCGCTTGATCGTCTGCACCACCGCGCGAGCCAGTCCGCGCGGGTCCACGCCGATGTGATGGAAGAACCGCGTGTCCTCCTGCGCGAGCAGCGACGCGATGAAGAACGGCGACACATCCGCGAGCGCGACCGGCACGCGGTTCTCGCCCTGCAGACGGCTCCACACCTTTCCATCCATGTCGAAGACCGTGCTCCGTTCGCGCATGTGCTCGATCTGACTGATGTCCAGCCGCGACGCCCGCCATGCGTAAAACCCGAGCACCGCCCCGACGATGAGCACGCCGATGCACGTCCATTTCAGGAAAAACCGCTTCCAGCGAAAATGGGACCGCGGCTTGTTCTCTTTCGAGCGGGAGCTGCGCGCGGTTTTGGACGAAGGGCGGGACAAGTGGGCGGGCTGGGTTCGCCGTGAGTAAAATGCGGATGCGATTCACACGCCAGCGAACATTGGCGGCAGATTGCTTTGTTGTTTGGCCTTGGACGTTGGGCGTTGGGCGTTGGGCGTTGGGCGTTCAGCCCGCCGCAGGCGCCTCGTGTTTTTGCGAGATCATCGCGACTCCGAAAGGCCGCTGCGCGGGGCAAACGCCCAACGTCCAACATCCAAAGCACACGTCGGCAAACCGGGGCTCGACTCCCACCCCTCAAACCCTCAACTCTCCACCGCGTGCGCATCGACGTCCTCAGCCTCTTCCCCGCCATCGCCTCCGCCGCGCTCTGCGAGAGCATGATGAAGCGCGCGCAGGACGCGGGACTCTTCACCTTCAAGTCCCACGACCTCCGCGACTGGACGCACGACAAATACCGCCGCGCCGACGACGCCCCCTACGGCGGCGGGCAGGGCATGGTGATGAAATGCGAGCCCATCTTCGAGGCCGTGGAATCGCTGCGCACGCCGGAGACGCGCGTCGTCTTCATGGGCCCGTGCGGGCGGCGCTTCGACCAGCGCATCGCGCAGGAATACTCCGACTTTGGCGCAAAGGGCGGCCACCTCATCATCCTCTGCGGCCACTACGAAGGCGTGGACCAGCGCGTCCTCGACCATCTCGTGGACGACGAAATCTCCGTCGGCGACTACGTGCTCACGAATGGCGTCATCGCCGCCGTCGTCTTCGTGGACGCCATCGTGCGCCTCATCCCCGGCGTGCTCGGCGACGACGCCAGCGCGACCGACGACAGCTTCGCCACCGGCCTCCTCGAATTCCCCCACTACACGCGCCCGCCCGAGTATCGCGGCTGGAAAATCCCCGACATCCTGCTCAGCGGCAACCACGCCCACATCGAACGCTGGCGCCGCGAGCAAGCCCTCGAACGCACCCGCCAGCGCAGGCCGGATCTGCTGCCGCCGGAGGTCGGGTAGACGTTTGCGCGCCTCTCCTAAATTGCCGATTGCCGCGTCCGAGTTTCCCGGTATTTTTTGCCCATGAGCGTTCAGGAACTCGAAGCAGCCGTGACCCAACTCCCCAAGGAGGAACTCACCCGTTTCTCGCAGTGGTTCGAGGAATATATCGCCGACGAGTGGGATCGCCAGATTGAGGCCGACAGTCTCGCCGGTCGTTTTGATGCCGCCGGCAAGCGCGCGAAGACGGACTATGAGGCAGGACGCTGCACGCCGCTTTGAGGCACCTCGCTTCGCCGGAGTTCTGGTTTCACCACCGGCAATTACCCAAGGCCGTTCGTGAGCTTGCCGACAAAAACTTTGAACTCCTCAAGGCCAATCCGAGGCACTCGTCCATTCGCCTCAAGAAGGTCGGCACCGTGTGGTCGGCCCGCGTCGGACTCCATTACCGGGCGCTCGGCGAGGATCATCCGGACGGCATCCTGTGGTATTGGATCGGTCCGCACGCGACCTACGATCACATCATCTGATTCTCCACGACCCGAAACGCCTGACGCCCGCGAATATCGCGGCTGGAAAATCCCCGACATCCTGCTCAGCGGCAACGACGCCCACATCGAACGCTGGCGCCGCGAGCAGGCGCTCGAACGCACGCGCCAGCGTCGGCCGGATTTGCTGCCGCCGGATGTCAGATAGAAATCATTACACACGCAGATGGACATCACATTTTCGGAGATTCTTCCAGCCATCTTGGTCGTCGCAGTTCCGACTGTTATCGGCTATTTTCTCGGACGTAACTTCTCACCGACTTGGCTCGGTCTAGTCTTATCGCTCCTCTGGCTACCGCTGCTGTTTTTTGTCTGTCCGCGTGATTCACGTGCGACAGTGTTCGGAGTAATTTTTGTTTCACTTATTCCAACCGTAGTCGGATTTTCTGTCGGTGTAGCAAAGCGCCCCTTGAAGCCCAACGAATGACGCCAAACTTCTACGGAAAGCGTCAAAGGTTGCCCCGCCCCGTCCTCGACATCCGCGGCCTCGTCGTCCATCGCGACGGCACGCTCATCCTCGACCGGCTCGATTGGCACGTGCAGCGCCGCGAGCAGGCCATCGAACGCACACGCCAGCGCAGGCCGGATTTGCCGCCGCCGGATGTCGGCTAGGTATCGGCCGCGCACCATGAAAGACCAGTCGCAGAACCTATATCTAGGAGACCGCATCTTTGGGTGCCTATTCGGAAGTGTTTTCTTAGCACTGGGCCTCTTTATGTTCGTCAGCATCGTGAAAGATAATCTTTACGGATACTGGCGCACACGCGCCCGAGTTACGGCGGAGACACATTTACGGTCAGTCGAGTTCGGGAAATTCACCGGTGGCGGCCGCGGCGCATCCGCCCCCACTTCGACAGTCGTGCGTTACGATTATCAGGCCGGTGGTGAATCCTTCTCAGGCTCGCGTATCGCCATATTCAAACAGACTGGCGATTTCTATGAGCGCCTCTCCTCCGCTTTTCGCTCCGGCACGCCAATCTCCGTCTTCATCGACCCGCAACATCCGGATTTTGCCGTCATCGACCGGGATTTCTCATGGTGGCCATTCATTGTAGCCGTCCCGTTCTCACTCACGTTCATTGTCACAGGCTCTCTCCTTCTTCGACATCTATTCCGATCACCCGCACGCCAGAAACCCACCGTCCTTTTCCAATGACCCGCGCCACCCGCCCCGTCCTCGACATCCGCGGCCTCGTCGTCCATCGCGACGGCACGCTCATCCTCGACCGGCTCGACTGGCGCGTGCAGCGCGGCGAGCACTGGGTCATCCTCGGCGCGAACGGCTCGGGCAAGACTTCGCTCCTCAGCGCGCTCACCGGCTACCTCACGCCGAGCGCGGGCGAGATCGAGCTGCTCGGCGAGACCTACGGCAATTCCGACTGGCGCGAACTCCGCAAGCGCGTCGGCCTCGTCAGTTCCGCCATCCGGCAAAAGGTCCCCGACTGGGACCCCTCGGGCCTCGTCGTCATCGGCGGAAAATACGCCATGCTCGACTACTGGGGCCGCGTCACCCGCGCCGACCGCGCCGAAGCCGCGAAGATCATGCGCGCCGCCGAATGCGCGCATCTCGCGGAGCGCGACTGGGGCGTCCTCTCGCAGGGCGAACGCCAGCGCGTCCTCATCGCCCGCGCGCTCATGGCCCGGCCCGCCGTGCTAATCCTCGACGAACCCTGCGCCGGCCTCGACCCCGTCGCGCGCGAACACTTCCTCGCCTTCCTCCAGCGCCTCGCGTCGCGCAAGGTCGACGGGAAGGATTCCCCCACCCTGCTCTTCGTCACGCATCACGTGGAGGAGATCGTCCCCGCCATCACACACGCGCTGCTGCTGCGCGAAGGCCGCGTCACCGCGACCGGCCCCGCGCAAAAAATCCTCACCAGCAAGAATCTCTCGCAAACTTTCGCCTCACCGCTCCGGTTGCGACGCAGTGGCGGTCGGTGGGCACTGAGCCCGGCGAAGGGAAAGTGAACCTCAGAACGAATGCCGGGACTGGAAAGTCCCGGCTACCGAGGAGCGCCGCCGTCCGTAGCCGGGGCTTTCCAGCCCCGGTATTCCATCGCGAGTCTGGCACTGCATGGAACGGGGCCTCTGCAACCGAGAGCCCCTCCTGCACGCGATGCAGCACGCACGTTTACGGGAACCTGAAAAAGAAGAAGAACACCGCCGCCCATTTCCGGTCTATCCCCTTCGCGCTGCCGATGCCCGTGCCGGAGCTATTGCGGATCGTGCCGTCCTTTTCCACTTTGCCGATGCTGGTGCCCGAGCCGTTCCGCACGGTGCCATTTTCCTCCACCTTCCCCACGCTGGTGCCGGAACCGTTCCGGATCGTGCCGTCGTTCTCCACTTTCCCAATGCCAGTCCCGGACGAATTCCGGATCGTCCCGTCCCGGTCAATCTTGCCGACCGACGTGCCCGATGAATTCCGAATCGTGCCATCCGCCTCGATCTTGCCCTGCCCGGTGCCCGAGCCATCGCGGATATCCTGCGCGAATCCCGGGCAGGTGGTGGCAAGAATGGTGAATAGGAGGAGGAGTTTTTTCATGAGAGGTGCGTGTCGTGATTTGAAAGCTGCCCGTCCGAGGCTCG
>Ga0315909_10000701_pt1 | contig 45094 bp, 43 predicted proteins | sample LakEriMetagenome_11_FD_203527 | JGI IMG/M metagenome (GOLD analysis project Ga0315909, IMG submission 203527) | Freshwater fungal communities from buoy surface, Lake Erie, Ohio, United States - Buoy 2 MA125 | ecosystem: Environmental > Aquatic > Freshwater > Lake | place: USA: Lake Erie, Ohio... | reverse complement strand
GGTAATCCTCCCTCAGGTTAGCGGAGGTCTGAAGTAGAATTTTCTCAATCGGAGGAGTTCTACATGAAGAAATCGAGATTTACGGATAGCCAGATCATGGATGCCCTGAAACGGGCCGAAGCGGGAATCAAAGTACCAGATCTATGCCGGGAGCTGGGCATCAGCAGTGCTTTGTTCTACCGCTGGCGAGCCAAATACGGCGGCATGGACGTGTCGATGATGGCGCGGATGAAGGAGCTGGAGGAAGAGAATCGGCGCTTGCGCAAGATGATTGTCGATGAAAGGCTCAAGGCCGAAATCGTTCAGGAGGCGTTAGCAAAAAAGTGGTGAGGCCATCTCGCCGCTGCGAGATGGCCAGGCGAGCGGTTCAAGAGAAAGGTGTCTCTATCAAGATGGCTTGCCAAGCCTTTCAGGTGAGCGAAACTTGCTATCGATACCGACCCAAGCGCGATTCTGAGAATGAGCTAATTGCGAAGTGGCTGATCAAGCTGACCGAGAATCGACGCAACTGGGGATTTGGGCTCTGCTATCTGTATCTGCGCAATGTGAAAGGCTATCCATGGAATCACAAGCGGGTATATCGGATTTACAGGGAATTAGAGCTGAACTTGCGGATCAAGCCCAAAAAGCGGCTTTGCAGGGAACAGCCTCAGGCCTTGAGTGTCCCCGAGGGAATCAACGAAGTCTGGTCGCTGGATTTTATGCATGATCAGCTGACGGATCGACGACCCTTCCGGCTGCTGAACGTGATCGATGACTTCAATCGGGAAGCACTGGGTATCGAAGCAGACTTCTCACTGCCGGCAGAGCGATTGATCCGGGCGCTGGAACAGATCATCAGCTGGAGAGGGAAACCAAAGATCCTGCGGTGTGATAACGGGCCAGAGAATGTCAGCGGAGCTGTACAGACCTGGGCTAGCAAACACGGCATCCGTATCGAATATATTCAGCCCGGCCAGCCACAGCAGAATGCCTATATTGAGCGCTTTAATCGCACCGTTCGCTATGACTGGCTGGCGCAGGAGCTGTTCGACACGATCGATGAGGTACAGGATCAGGCGACGCGCTGGATGTGGCACTACAATCACGAACGCCCGAACATGGCCTTGGGCGGCATGACCCCCAATCAGCGGCTGGCCATGGCCGCATAACGCTACTTCAGGCGTCCGTTAAAAATGGGAGGATTACCCATGTTGCGTGAACAGGAGTGGCGTATGCCCGGCTACATGGTCTGGTTTGCCATCGGCTATGCTGGCATCGGTTCCTTGCTGGTTGCATTCATCGGCAAGCCCTTGGTTAAGCAAAACGTCGATCAGCAACGTTTTGAAGCCGATTTCCGTTTTGGATTAATTCGCTTGCGCGAGAACGCAGAGCCCGTCGCTTTGTACCACGGCGAAGAACACGCCCAACACCAATTATCCGGTCAGTTTGCGCGCATACGCGAGAACTGGTGGGCCATCATGAAGACCAGCAAGCGCTTGAACATCACATCAACTTTCTATGCGCAGTTCGCAGTAATTTTTCCGTTTCTGGTAGGTGCGCCACGTTACTTCTCAGGTGTAATTACGCTGGGTGGATTGATGCAAATCTCGTCTGCTTTTGGGCAGGTGCAATCTGCGCTGTCCTGGTTCATTGACGCCTACGGTCAACTCGCCGAATGGAAGGCCAGTGTCAATCGGCTCGCTGGATTTCACGAGGCCGTCAGCGCCGCTCATGAGCAAAAATCGGAAATCTCAGTCCTCCATAACAATGTCGGTGCACTGCTTATTGAGGGGCTTGTGCTGCGCCTGCCGAATGGTACGCAGGTCAACACAGCGTTTACATCGCGTGTACAGAATGGACAAAGAATACTGGTGACAGGGCCCTCAGGATGCGGGAAATCTACGCTGTTCCGGGCTATCGCTGGCATCTGGCCCTACGGGTCGGGTAGCGTCGAAATCCCGCACAAGTTGGGTGTTCTATTCGTTCCGCAACGCAGCTATCTTCCGATAGGTACGCTGCGCTCCGCGCTCGGCTATCCCAGCGGCGAGGATGCATTCAAGGATCTCGCCATTCGACACTACCTGCAAAGCTGTCGGCTCGATCATCTCGCGACCTTGCTGGATACAGAAGACAACTGGGGTCAGCGCTTATCACCGGCTGAGCAACAGCGCATCGCCTTCATGCGTGCGTTGCTGATCAAGCCCGATATGTTATTTCTTGACGAAGCCAGTAGTGCGCTCGATGGCGAGACGGAAAGGGCGCTCTATCAGCAATTATTCGACGAACTGCCAAAAACCACTGTTATCAGCATTGCCCATAGAGCGCAGGTCGCTGAATTCCATGAACACAATTGGCATTTTGATCCGATTCAAACCGTCGAAGGCGCCGCAGGGCCGGAGGCTCCGCCCGCCTATCAGATCATTCAAACCAGACTGCATCGTACGAATGGCAAGGCAGTTTGATCAGACCAAACGTTGCCCAATCAGCGCAGCGGAGGCGTCGCAAGGAACTTCTCTGCCAGGCGAACCCAGTAGCTGGCGCCTATCGGTAGTAGTTCATCATTGAAGTCGTAACTGGGATTGTGCAGATTGCAGGGCCCCAATCCATGGCCTGCCATTCGGTGATCGCCATCGCCATTGCCGATAAAGACATAGCAGCCAGGTTTTTCCAACAGCATGAAAGCAAAATCCTCCGAGCCCATCGTGGGCGCAATTTTCTTTAACGTCCCATCCTTGCCCACCACATCTTCCATCACGCCCAGCGCAAACTCGGTTTCTCTCTCGTGATTGATCAACGGGGGATAGTTGCGGTGAAATTTGAATTCCACTGTCGCACCAAAAGCCTCTGCTGTATGCTGAGCAATCTCGCCCATACGCTTTTCAATCAGATCAAGCGTCTCCATGGTGAAGGTCCGTACCGTACCAATCATGCTCGCCGAATCGGGAACGATGTTTGTGCCGCTACCTGAATGTATCTGCGTCACCGACAAAACACCGGCATCCAGCGGATTTTTATTGCGAGAGATAATCGTCTGCCAGCTTTGTGCAATCTGCACCGCGACCATGACGGGGTCCGTGCTCAGATGAGGTTGCGCTGCATGCGAGCCTTTGCCTTTGATGATCAATTCAAATTCATTGGAGGAGGCCATCATCGGCCCCGGCACGACACCCATCGTGCCTGCCGGAGAGCCAGGCCAGTTATGCATGCCAAACACGGCTTCCATCGGGCACTGCTCGAACAGACCCTCATCCATCATCCGCTTGGCGCCGCCCGCGCCTTCTTCTGCGGGCTGGAAGATCACATACACCGTGCCGTCAAAGTTCTTGTTCTGTGCAAGATAATGTGCAGCACCCAGTAGCATCGTGGTGTGACCATCATGGCCGCAGGCATGCATCTTTCCTTCATGCCGCGACTTGTGCTCGAAGCTGTTCATTTCTTGGACGGGAAGTGCATCCATGTCAGCGCGCAAACCTACTGCCCGATGGCTGGTGCCGTTTTTGATGATACCCACCACACCTGTCACGCCCATGCCACGAATCACCGGTATCCCCCAGCTGGTCAGCTTCTCGGCAACCAAATCGGCGGTCTTGAATTCTTCGTAAGAGAGCTCTGGGTGTGCGTGAATCGTGCGGCGGATTTGCTTGAGTTCGTTATGGAATCCGAGAATGGGATCAATCAGCTTCATGGTGGTCTCTTCCTGAGTGGGTGCCCGCGGCGTTGGGCAGGCATTTGTTTGTTGTATGTACAGCTCTTTGTCTGTGCAATATTACCCTGCGACGGCCCACCTGCAAAATTGTCAATTCGATAAAATAATTTATGCGACCATAAAGGCCTCTACGCATCTCAGCTTCTGCACAGTTGACAATAAAAATGCACACCACAGTTAGCCCGACTTTACTGACATCGGCAACGAGAATCACCGTGCGCGCCACCCTCGCCCTGCTGGTATTTGGGATGGTGGGTGGCTGCGCACAGCTTGCCTATTACACGCAGGCTGTCCAGGGCCACTTCGCCATGCTCGCAGAAGCCAGGCCCATAGACCATTGGTTGGCCGATCCTGGTGTCAAAGATGACCTGAAGACGCGTCTCAAGCGCGTACGTGAGATCCGTACATTTGCAGCCAAAGAACTCGCCCTACCCGATAACGGCAGCTACACCAAGTACGCTGCCCTCAAACGCAAATACGTCTTGTGGAACGTGGTCGCCACACCAGAGCTCTCCCTCAAACCCGAGCAATGGTGCTTTCCGGTTGCGGGTTGCGTCGACTATCGTGGCTACTACAGCCGCGAAGCAGCGCAGAGCTTCGCTGCAGGGCTAAGCCGCCAAAATCTGGATGTAAGGGTAACCGGTGTACCCGCATACTCGACGCTGGGCTGGTTCAACGACCCCGTACTATCAACCTTCATCGAATATCCCGAAGCAGAGCTGGCAAGGCTGATTTTTCATGAGCTTGCGCATCAGGTAGCCTATGCTCCGGGTGATTCGCAATTCAATGAATCATTCGCGACTGCTGTGGAGGAAATCGGCGTGATGCGCTGGCTCGAGGCCAGAGGCGATGAGGCAGTACGCGCGGAGTACATCGTCTATCAAGAGCGCAAGGAAGAGTTCCTTGCACTTCTGTCGACCTATGCACATCAGCTACAAGAAAATTTCAATCGTCCCGTCAGTGATGCAGAGAAACGGCAACGTAAAGCCGAGATATTTGCGGACCTCCAGCAGCGCTATACGCACATAAAACAGGCCAAATGGGGCGGCTACGCAGGCTATGACCGATGGTTTGGTGAGCGCATGACGAATGCACATTTCGCGCTGATCTCGACCTATCACGATCTAGTGCCGGCATTCCGGGCCATGCTCGGCAAGGAAAAGCACCTGCCCACTTTTTATCAGTCGGTACGCAAATTGGCCAAGATGGATAACGGCGCTCGGCGCAAAGCATTGTCGGCCTACCTGCCGCCTGAGCCATCCTCCCCGCCGCCTTCTCGGGAAGTGCGCATCGAAACAACAGGGACCCTAACTGCTGCGATGCAATAAAAAGACAATTCAATATTTATCGGCTAGGATTCCATGCACTACATCAAGCAAATTTCCGTTCAGGATCATGCGATCAGCCGTGCCGTATGACCGCTCACACCACTGCGAGGTAAAGCATGGATAAATTCTGGCTGAGGTCCTATCCGACGGGCGTACCTGCCGAGATTGATTACACGTGTTACCGCTCACTGGTGCACTTGCTCGAAGAAGCATTCGACAAATATGCGCAACGGAATGCCTACGTTTGCATGGATCGTTTCATCACCTATGCCGACGTTGATCGAATGTCCGCCCAACTGGGTGCCTGGTTGCAGGATCAAGGTCTTAGCAAAGGCGCACGCGTGGCGCTGATGATGCCCAATATATTGCAATACCCCGTAGCCATTGCAGCGGTGCTCCGCGCTGGGTATGTGGTGGTGAATGTGAATCCGCTCTACACAGCGCGCGAACTCGAGCATCAACTCAAGGACTCGGGTGCTGAGGCCATCATCATTCTGGAAAACTTTGCGTCGGTTTTGGAAAAAGTCGTCGCTCGCACGCAAATCAAGGTCGCAGTAGTGGCAAGCATGGGTGATTTACTTGGTAGTATCAAGGGTGGCATCGTCAATTTTGTCATCCGCACTGTCAAAAAAATGGTGCCCGAATTTTCTTTGCCGAATGCCGTGCGTTTCAACCGTGCGCTCAGTGAGGGCAGCGCGCTCCTAATGCGTCCGGTTGAACTTGATCATGACAGTATCGCCTTCCTGCAATACACCGGTGGTACCACTGGCGTTTCCAAGGGGGCGACACTTAGTCATCGTAATGTTATTGCCAATCTTCTTCAAAACGAGGCTTGGCTGCAGCCCGCCATGGACAAACCGCCGCGTGTTGAGGCGCTGACTTTTGTTTGTGCGTTGCCGCTGTATCATATTTTTGCGCTCACTGTTTGCTGTCTTATGGGTACCCGTTTGGGCGGCATGAACATCCTGATTCCCAATCCGCGCGATATTCCCGGACTGATCAAAACTTTATCGAAGTTCAAATTCAATATGTTCCCTGCCGTGAATACGCTCTACAACGGCCTGCTCAATCATCCCGATTTTGCCAGCCTTGATTTTTCTGGACTGAAGTTATGCAATGGTGGCGGCATGGCGGTGCAGCGTGCAGTGAACGATCGCTGGCAGCAGGTTACGGGTAAAAGTATCGTCGAAGGTTACGGTCTTTCCGAAACCGCGCCTGTAGCCACCGCCAATCCTGCAGATTCATCCGAATTCACCGGCACCATCGGTCTGCCTATCTCATCGACCGAGATTGCCATCCTCGACGATGACGGTAATGCGCTGGCAACCGGTGCCGTCGGTGAGATCGCTATTCGAGGACCTCAGGTCATGGAAGGCTACTGGCAGCGTCCGGAGGAAACGGCTCGTGTCATGACTGCTGATGGATTTTTCCGCTCCGGAGATATCGGGTTCATGGACGAGCGCGGATATGTGAGCATTGTCGATCGCAAGAAAGACATGGTGCTCGTCTCCGGTTTCAACGTGTACCCCAACGAAGTCGAGGGCGTAGTTGCGATGCATCCTGGTGTGCTTGAATGCGCGGTAGTGGGTGTGCCTGATCCGAATTCAGGTGAAGCGGTCAAACTTTTTGTCGTGCGCCGCGATCCTGGTCTGACCGCCGAAAGTCTCATGGCATATTGCCATGAGCAGCTCACCGGTTATAAGCGCCCCAAGCATATCGAGTTTCGTGACGAGCTACCCAAGACCAATGTAGGCAAGATCTTGCGACGTGAACTGCGTGACAGCAAGGCTGCTGAAGCGACTGGACCGTCACGGTAGCGGAGGCAGGGGCCGTGGACGACGATTGTCGTCCGTTGCGACATAGGTCAGTGTCGCTTCGGTGACTTTCACCACTTCGGATTGCAAACGGTTTCGCTCGGCGTATACCTCGACATTGACGGTGATAGAGGTGGTACCAGTTTTGACTATCTTCGCGTAAAACGAGAGCAGATCGCCGACAAACACCGGCTGCTTGAAGACAAAGGAATTCACCGCCACCGTCCCCACCCGCCCATTCGCGCGTCGCACCGCAGGTAATGCGCCGGCGATATCGACTTGCGCCATAATCCAGCCGCCAAACACATCCCCATGGATATTGGCATCTGCCGGCATGGGCATCACCCGCAGTGTTGGCATGCCCTCCGGCAGGCGGGAGTTTTCTGTTGCACTCATCCTTGTTCCCTGTGTTGATTCATCATAAACGCTACAATTCCTGATTGCGCAAGCATAACGCAAGCGAGCGCACGCTCCCACCCGCCTCCAGCAGAATCTACGACCAAGATGCGACACCATGCCCGCCCACCCACCGATGCGCCCGCCAACCAGAGCACGCGCAATGATTGGGGTACGCTCAAGACCCTGCTACCCTATCTTTGGGCTTACAAGTGGCGCGTGATCTTCGCGCTGCTGTGTCTGGTCTTCGCCAAAATCGCCAACGTAGCGGTACCGCTTGTTCTCAAAGAGCTGATTGATGGTCTCACTATCAAGCCCGACAAGCCTGCATCCTTGCTCATACTGCCTGCCGGATTGCTCATTGTTTATGGCTTGCTGCGCCTGTCCACTACCGTATTTACCGAGCTGCGCGAATTCTTTTTTGCAAAGGTCACTCAGCGTGCCGTTCGTACGGTGGCGCTCAAAGTCTTTCGTCATCTGCATGCGCTATCGCTGCGTTTTCATTTGAACCGTCAGACCGGTGGCATCACCCGAGATATCGAGCGCGGCACCCGCGGCATTTCCTCGCTGGTGTCCTACACCCTGTTCAGCATACTGCCGACTGCCATTGAAATCACACTGGTACTTGGTTATCTGGCGCTGCAGTATGACCTCTGGTTTTCAGTCATCACGCTTGTTGCACTCGTTGCATATGTGACTTTCACGGTGCTGGTGACGGAATGGCGTACCAATTTTCGCCGTACCATGAACGACCTTGATTCGAAGGCAAACACTCGCGCGATCGACTCCTTGCTCAATTACGAAACTGTCAAATACTTCAGCAATGAAGAATACGAAGCCAGACGCTACGATGAGGGCTTGCAGCGCTACGAGCAAGCAGCAGTGCGTTCGCAAACTTCGCTGACGCTGTTGAATACTGGTCAATCGCTAATCATCGCCTCTGCAGTCACGCTGATCTTGTGGCGCGCCACGCTTGGCGTCATTGGCGGCACCATGACGCTGGGTGATCTGGTGCTGGTAAATGCGTTCATGATCCAGTTATACATCCCGCTGAATTTCCTCGGGGTGATATACCGCGAGATCAAGCAAAGCCTGGCGGATATGGAAAAAATGTTCACCTTACTTGATCAACACCGCGAGGTCGCAGATTCACCATCCGCACGACCACTCGCAATTCAGAGTGCAGAATTACGCTTCAGTCAGATCGACTTCAGCTACGAAAAAAACCGGCAAATCCTGTTCGACGTTGATTTCACCATCGTTGCCGGCACTACGACCGCCGTAGTGGGTCACAGTGGCTCCGGCAAATCCACACTCGCCCGGCTGTTGTTTCGTTTTTACGATGTCGACAAGGGTGCCATCCTGATCGATGGTCAGGATATTCGCGATGTCGCGCAATCTTCTTTGCGTAGCGCGATCGGTATCGTCCCTCAAGACACGGTGCTATTCAACGACACGATTGCCTACAACATCGCTTACGGCAGACCGAACGCCAGTCAGCAAGACATCATCGCTGCCGCGCGTGCAGCCTATATTCACGACTTTATTGAAAGTCTGCCTGACGGCTACAACACCATGGTCGGTGAGCGCGGCCTGAAACTCTCTGGCGGTGAAAAACAGCGTGTCGCCATTGCCCGTACCCTACTCAAAAATCCCGCCATCCTCGTTTTCGACGAAGCCACATCCGCGCTGGATTCTCACGCAGAGCAGGCTATCCAAGCCCAACTCAAGGACATCGCTCGTGATCGCACGACCCTCGTGATTGCCCATCGGCTGTCCACCATCGTCGACGCCACGCAGATTCTCGTCATGGCGCAGGGTCGCATCGTCGAGCGTGGTTCGCACGCAGAATTACTGGCGAAACAGGGGCTGTATGCAGATATGTGGGAGCGACAGCAGGCGCCGCAGGACGAGCCTGCTGGCGTCTCCAATGCTGCTGCATAGCTCGAGAGTACCGATGTCACCTTAAATCATGCCTGACCCTCGGCAAAACTTTCAAGCGGCCTTGGGCAGTGCTCTTTTACAATGCGTCATTGCCCACAAAGCCCATAGTGACCTTATACGCCATGAATCAAAGAATCCTGCTTACCGATAGTTTCCACGCAGCCGTGGGTGCTGTTGATCCCCTCAAAATCGTCGCTGCCCACCTGCCTGCGCCACCCAAGGGCCGCACCCTCGTTGTCGGTGCCGGAAAGGCGGCCGCGAGCATGGCCAGAGCCGTCGAGCAGGTCTGGCCGGCCCATGCGGCGCTGGAGGGACTCGTAGTCACTCGCTATGCCCATGGCATGCCTACCGAGCGCATCCGCGTGCTGGAGGCGGGTCATCCGGTGCCCGACGGCGCTGGCGAGCAGGCTGCCGCCGAAATCCTCGCCCTGACGACTGCCCTGACTCCGGATGATTTACTGATTGCGCTGGTCTCGGGCGGCGGCTCCAGCCTGCTTTCGCTGCCAGTCGACAGCGTGCCCATGGCCGACCTGAAGGCGGTGACCAATAGTCTGCTGCGATCCGGTGCCCCCATTACCGAAATGAACATCGTCAGAAAGCATCTGTCGCGTGTGCAAGGTGGCCGATTGGCTGCTGCTTGTCGGGCGCCCGTGGTTACCCTGATCATCAGTGATGTCACGGGTGATGATCCGAGCGCAATCGCTTCCGGCCCAACTTGCGCTGATCCTAGTACGTACCGCGATGCGCTCGACATTCTCAAACGTTTCCAGGTCGATGTGCCTGCCTCAGTGCTCGCCCATCTCGAAGCCGGTGCAGCGGGTAAGATCGACGAGACGCCCAAGCCGGGCGATCCGTCACTGACGCATGTCACCAACACAGTAATAGGCACGCCGCATCAGAGCCTGCAGGCAGCTGCCGAGTTCTTTCGTGGGCATCAGATCACGCCCGTTGTCTTGGGTGATACCGTCACCGGCGAAGCGACTGAAGTTGCCAAGGTTTACGCGGCGCTGGTTCGAGAAATCCGCGACCATCAACAGCCTTTCAAACCACCGGTCGCATTGATCTCCGGCGGTGAGTGCACCGTTACCGTACGCGGTAATGGGCGTGGTGGTCGTTGTGTTGAATTCCTGACCTCGCTCGCCATTGAGCTCAATGGCATGCCAGATGTTTATGCACTGGCCGCCGATACCGATGGTATTGACGGTACCGAAGACAATGCGGGTGCGCTGCTCTTCCCGGATACCGTGGCCCGCGCGACAGTCAAAGGGGTCAGCGCACAAAAAATGCTCGCCAATAACGACGGCTACAGTTATTTCGAAGCCATTGGTGATTTGCTGGTTACCGGCCCGACTCGTACCAACGTCAACGACTATCGTGTGATTCTGGTCTTGTAGATCACTCGCGTGATCGCATATTTCTTAGAAAGACTCAGCCCATGTCCAGCGTAGCACCGATCGACACACTGACACTCACGCGCCCCGATGACTGGCATCTGCATTTCCGTGATGGTGACGTGCTGCGCGATGTCGTGCCGCACACCGCGCGCCAGTTTGCGCGGGCGATCGTCATGCCCAATTTAAAGCCGCCGGTCACCACCACCGAGATGGCCGCTGCTTATCGGCAGCGAATCATGGCGGCACTGCCCGAGGGTACAAGCTTCGAACCCCTGATGGTGCTGTACCTGACCGACAACACAAAGTCCGATGAAATCCATCGCGCTGTCGATAGCGGTATCGTTCATGGGGTCAAACTCTATCCTGCCGGTGCCACCACCAATTCCGATGCTGGCGTCACTGATATTCGGCTTTGTATGGCCGCACTTGAAGCCATGCAGAAGCTGGGTTTGCCCTTGCAGATTCATGGCGAAGTCACCGATGGTGATATTGATGTCTTCGATCGTGAAGCCGTCTTCATCGATCGCATACTGCAGCCGCTGCGACGTGATCTACCCGGACTGAGGGTCATCTTCGAACACATCACCACGCGTGAAGCAGCACATTACGTACGCGATGCCGAGGGCGATATCGCCGCTACCATCACCGCGCATCATCTGCTCTACAACCGCAATGCGATTTTCAAAGGTGGTGTGCGCCCGCACTATTACTGTCTGCCAATTCTCAAGCGTGAAACTCACCGTCTCTCATTGATCGAAGCCGCAACGTCGGGAAATCCGCGGTTTTTTCTTGGTACCGATTCGGCACCGCACCCCAAGGGTTTGAAAGAACACGCTTGCGGTTGTGCCGGTTGCTACACCGCCCTGCATGCGATGGAGTTGTACGCACAAGCTTTTGAAGAAGCGGATGCACTCGACAGGCTTGAGGGATTTGCGAGTTTTTATGGTCCGGATTTTTACCGACTGCCACGCAATACCGGCACCATCACCTTACGGCGTCAGCCCTGGACGGTTCCCGACGAATTGCCGATGGCTGGAGCCTCTGTTGTTCCTCTTGATGCAGGCAGCCAACTGCAGTGGACATTTGTCTGAATTCATCGTGTCGTTGGATGACATTGACTGGCAGAGACCCTGGCTAGCACCATTCAGGGAAACTGGACAGGCACTGATCCAAAGCAGCGACTGGTTGCAGGCGGCGAATCAGATCGCTCGTGCGCATCACCTCAAGACCGCAAGCGGTTGTTCGGTTGTCTTCGTAACGCAGCACAGTCTGCCGGTCGATCTCGCATATGAAGCTCATATATACGCGACCGGTCAGGTACCTACGCGCAACAATCTGCATGATTTCTTCAATACCCTTGTCTGGTTGCATTTCCCGCACATCAAAAAAACGTTAAATGCCTTGCATGCCGCAAACGCCCTGGCTGCATCGACCACCTCTGGTGTCGGCAACGCAGCTTCAGGAACACGTGGTCGCGCACGTGATGCAGCAACCTTATTTGACGAGAATGCAGCAATTTTCATTTGTAGCGATGCGCAATGGGCAGACAACTTGCGTCAGCATCAATGGCGAGCTCTGTTACAACGATCGCCTGAAGATTTTTTTTCAAAGGTATCGGTGGTGCTGTTTGGGCATGCGCTGATGGAGAAGCTTGTCCAACCCTACAAAGCCATCACCGCACATGTCTGGATAATGATGGTCGAGCCAGCATGGTTTTTGTGTAGCGACAAGCAGCGCGCTGAGACTATGGATCGCAGCGTTGCTGCGGCCATGAGCACGGACTTTTCATCCCGTGATTTTGCGCATTTGCCGGTATTGGGTGTGCCAGGTTGGTGGTCGGAGCAATCGGCTGATTTTTATGATGACCCGTTCGTGTTCCGGCCATGTCGCCGCACGCCCACAATACTTTGATCCCACAGCCGCCCAGCCCGATATCACTGACCGGGCGATGGCGATAAAGAGAGACTCAGAAACCTTTCTGCAGCCCCAAAATCAGGGCATTCGATGAACCCGTCTGTGCCAGAGCCGCATCGGCTGATCCATTTACCCAGCCTGAGTAAGACGAGGGTGCGCCATCCGTGCCACGGTTGAACGCAGCATACAGATTCGTCGTTTTTGACAGCGCATACACGGCAGAAAGATTGATGATCGAAGGATGACCCGTGCTGTCGTTGCGCGCATAGTTCACGCCCACGCTGGCACTGGGCATCATTTTCATTTGTGCGCCCACGATCCAGGTATTGCTTGACGCGCCGATTTCAGGTTTGAAGTGCACGTAATTCGCGGCTAGTTTGAATTGACCCATAGGGATACTTCCACCCACCAGATACTGCTGGTATTGCGCATCCCGATCAGAGACTGCCGCCACGATATTCAGATCGCCGGTCGTATAACCTACCTGGCCTGCCACAAAGCGATTGCGTCCGGAGTCTCCCGGCGTCCCGCCAAATGCATACATCAAACTCGCCGTCACGCCCCCCAGCGCCTCAGTAGGCAAGCTGTAGGTTACTGAGTTCGGAACGAAAAAGCCGCTCGTCGTACCCAGCGACGGATCACCGTCCAAGCCGCCGGTATACGCTGGCACAGCCGCGAGCGTAGGATTGAGTACGCTGCCATCCCGGTGTAACAAAAGTGCCGGTACATAAAAATTTTGGCCAGCGAGCCCCAGTGTCGAGGTGTAAGCAGAAATAAACGGCGATTGATTCAGCCCCGCTGTGACGGATCCGAAAGCGCCATTAACTCCCACATTCGCGTATCGACTGAATACGCCCGTGGTACCACCATTGGCGATTGCGCCATTGGCCGAACTGAAGCCGCCCTCCAGCCGGAAATGCGCGTGCATTCCACCGCCCAGATCCTCGCTGCCTCTGACGCCCCACACGGATGGCGCCCAGTTACCCTCGCCAAAGCTGTTCCGGTGATCGGAAGTCGGACCAATGCCGCTGGCGGCAACCAGTGAAGCATCCACATGGCCATACAGGGTCACACCCGATTGCGCCATAGCGGAGCCACAGGCCATGGTTGCAACAACGGTCGTTGCAATCAGTGTTTTGTTCATCGCAAATCCTCCAGTGGTTGACAGGAATCCGATCAGTCTGGCGATGCTGAGGTTTGCGAGGGGGTGGCGTGATCAAAGACGGGTGGGTAGGGGGTTGTGGGTACGCAAAGGTGAATTGGTAAATGGGGTCCGATCCTGCCAACTGCGGCTGGCGGCAAACATTCCCGAATTACAGGAGGCCGACCCTGTGCTGGGTAGTGTCAGCGCAATTGGTTTTGATGCTACTTTGGGTAATAGTCATTACCCCGGCCCCACGTACTTGCAAGTTCTTCCGCTGCGGATTCGGTAGAAAGTACTTCGAACCGTATCCTCGGGGGTAAATTCGATGACAAAAGAACTGCAAAACGGTGTTTCATAGCGATAGTGCCACACATAGCCTCTATCGCGAGCCAGTCCGTTCGTGATTTTTGTGACGCCAACAAGATCGATTACTTGATCTTTACGCATTCCCGGTTGGATGCTGTTGAAGCGTTCTTCCTTCAGTACCTGCTCCCAGTAGGCTACCCGACCGTCGTGATCGAGATAAACGAAATAAGTGTGGTGACCGGCAGGGCCGCGCGGGTAGTGAAGCTTTCGGAATTCTTGCCATTCATACTCTCTCTCCGGTTCGCCCATTTGGGCGATCAGATCAACTCGGTTTTTGCCGATAAGATCTTTCTGTGGAGAGTAGGTAGCGCAGCCCGCCAACAGCGATACGACGACGAGCCAAGTAATTTTGAAAAAAGACATAGATCTCCGACTATAAAAAAGCCACCCCCGAGGGGGTGGCTTTAAACTTCTATACGCTCTTAATTTGCTGACTCTAAGTCAGCCTTGCATTAGAAAGCGTGAGCAACACCCAAGCCAATGGCCGAGGTTGAACCGCCGTCGCTTCCCTGATAAGAGACCAGGGATCCATTCGTACCTTTGTTCACGAAGCCGTAAACGGAGGTGCTCTTCGACAATGCATGCATCAACGACAGGTTGGCAAGGCTAGGGTCAGCCGCAGTCGAATTCGAGGTCTTCGAATAATTGAAACCAACAGTCGTTGCTTCGCTCAGTGCGTAAGAAGCGCCAAGTGTCGTCGTCGTGCTGTCTGCAGTGCCACCAGTCGTTCTGTCTGTGTGGTCGATGAAGTTCGCTGCAAGCTTGACGCTACCAATGGTGTAAGTGCCGCCGAGGAGCAGGTTCCTGTAGGCAGTGCTGCGATCAGACATCGCTGCAGTCAGGGAAAGGCCGTCGGCCGCAAACGACAGGTTGCCTGATGTCAGGCTGTCTGCATCGGTACCACCATTCGACGTGGCACGCAGAATCTGTCCATTGATCGCACCAGCGCTGAACGCGTAGGAGAATGAGTTAGGAATGAAGAAACCGCCAGTTGCGCCGAAAACACCTGTGCCTCCGCCGTCACAAGCACCTGCATTTACGCACACTGGAACCAGGAAATTGTTACCTGCCAGAGCCAGTGAGGTTACGTAGGACACGATGAACGGGGACACTTGGTTACCCAATTTGACCGTGCCAAAACCTCCACCAACGCTCACCCATGCGGCGCGGTTAAACAAAGCACCCGTACCGCCTGGGCCACCGTTGTTCACGTCGCCTCGGTTGGTGTCGATACCAGACTCAAGGTTAAACGCAGCTGTCATGCCACCGCCGAGGTCTTCGGAGCCTTTGATACCAAACGCAGACGCACCCCACTGACCAGCACCAGAGAAGGCGGTATCAGTGTTGTTGCCCTTGACCGCTGCAGCTTCTAGGTTACCGTATACGGTCACGCCATCAGCCAAAACTGCTGTCGATGCCACCAGAGCCAGTGCGGCCAGTGCCAATTGAGTCTTTTTCATTTGTTAATCTCCAAAATGTTGTAACGCTAAAATTTCCATTTCACTGCCCTGCCGATCCAAACCGGCACGATCCGCGAAATCAGGGCTCCAAGACCGTCGGATCTAGAGTCAGGATGCATTGAAGCAAAACTAGCTCTGTAGAGCAAAGTTAATTTTTTATTCTTGGAAATTTTGCTAATATTCTGTGGCTTCTTTACAACGCTTTTAAAAAAAATTGGTAGGGTGACAATATATGGGCGGACTGGACGACCTCATCGGTGCTTTTGATCGCAGCTTACGTGTGATCAGCGGTGTGACAGCGGCTCATCGGCCTAACCCAGCCGCGCGGGTGTCTGAGCAGCCGTTAAGCGAACGAGAAAGGCGGCATAGCGCGGGGCTAATGCGCGTGAACCATGTGGGTGAGGTGTGCGCCCAAGCCTTGTATGAAGCGCAGGCGCGGTTCGCCCGCAATCCTGTCACGCAGGCGCAACTGCGGCATGCTCGTGAAGAAGAGCTGGATCATCTGTCTTGGACGGCCGCTCGTTTGACCGAGCTGGGTTCGCGACCCAGCCTGCTCAATCCCCTGTGGTACGCCGGCTCGTTTGCGCTGGGCGTGATTGCCGCTCGGATGGGAGATGCCCATAGTCTGGGTTTCGTTGTTGAAACCGAGCGGCAGGTGGAGGCGCATTTGAACAGCCACCTGTCCGAATTGCCTGATTCAGACCTGCGATCGCGGGCCATTGTGGCTCAGATGCGGGATGATGAGGCAGCTCATGGCGCATCGGCGCAAGCGATGGGGGCTGCCGATTTGCCCCTGCCTGTGCGCACTGCGATGAGGGGGATGGCCAAGCTGATGACAGGCACTGCGTACTATCTCTAGGCGTTCCAACAAAAATCCGCTTGCACCGTCGCACCGCTTTCTGGGCGTGCATTGCTTGTCAGCCACCGCCGTTGCGCGGGTGTGCAGCATGTTGGATTGAATCCCTGTTGAACCCTTGCCGCACGGCTGTGCTGTTTGCGCCGATGTGCGTGCCGGCCCGGGCTTCGAACAAGATGCGAGGTTCGATTGCTTGGTCCATGGTGTCGAGTCTGCTCGACAACGCCTGTCCTCAAGCCGATGTGGTTTGTGCCGGTATATCAGCGAGATCATCAATGACCTCGTAAGAGTGAGTCAGCTCCGCCGTTTTTTCCATCATGATCGAGGCCGAACAGTATTTTTCATGGGAGAGTTTGATCGCTCGCTCGACCAGGTTTGCTTTGAGATTCCGCCCCCGCACAATGAAATGAAAATGTACCTTGGTGAAGACCTTGGGGTCTTTCTCCGCGCGTTCCGATGTCAGGGTGACGTCGCAGCCGCGAATATCCTGCCCGCTTTTGCGCAAAATGACGACGACGTCATAGGCAGTGCAGCCGCCGGTGCCGGCCAGCACGACTTCCATGGGCCGTGGGGCGAGGTTGCGACCGCCACCGTCGGGCGCTCCATCCATTGTGACCAGATGACCGGAGCCGGTCTCTGCAACAAAGCTCATGCCTGACAAGCCGGTCCAGCGTACTGTGCATTCCATGGCAATCTTCCTGCGCAAAAGATGGGTATTGTAGGCCCGGAGGCCATAGCGCACCGGTTGCGGACGGAGATACTGCAATAGAAATCATGTCAAAAAAGCAGGACTTGCTGCATAAAACCTGCTTGCCAGGCGGTTTTGGTGCGTGTAATTGACGCCAAGTCATTGAAAACACTATAATCGCCGGTTCTCCAAATTGCTCGAGGAGAAAATATAACAAGGGCGCGTCCGCGATGCTGCGGAACCACCACAGCGAGCACGACCTCTTTTTTTAGGAACATCATGAAAACCTTTTCCGCAAAAGGACACGAAGTCCAGCGCGACTGGTTTGTGATCGACGCCACGGATAAAATCCTCGGACGTGTTGCCAGCGAAGTGGCACGCCGACTGCGCGGCAAGCACAAGCCGGAATTCACTCCCCATGTAGACACGGGTGATTACATCATCGTCGTCAACGCCGGCAAACTCCGCGTGACGGGTGCGAAATCCAATGACAAGATCTATTACCGCCACACGGGTTATCCAGGCGGTATCTACGCGACCAAATTCCGCGACATGCAGGAAAAATTTCCTGGTCGTGCGCTGGAAAAAGCAGTCAAGGGCATGCTGCCCAAAGGCCCGCTGGGTTACGCCATGATCAAGAAGCTGAAGGTGTATGCCGAAGGTACACACCCGCACAGCGCTCAGCAACCGAAGTCGCTCGATATTTAAGGAACAGACATGATCGGTAACTACAACTACGGAACCGGGCGTCGCAAGAGTGCAGTGGCGCGCGTGTTCATCAAGACAGGCACGGGCAAGATCACCGTCAATGGCAAGGCTGCAGCTGAATATTTTTCACGTGAGACCGGCCTGATGGTCATTCGCCAGCCACTTGAGCTCACGAACAATGTGGATCGCTTCGACATCATGGTCAATGTGCATGGCGGCGGCGAGTCCGGCCAGGCCGGCGCAGTTCGCCATGGCATTACACGCGCACTGATCGACTACGATGCAGCGCTCAAGCCTGAACTCTCCAAAGCGGGTTTTGTCACGCGTGATGCCCGTGAAGTCGAGCGTAAAAAAGTGGGTCTGCGCAAAGCACGTCGCGCAAAACAGTTCTCCAAGCGCTAACCCGCTGGTGTGGCTGTACCAAGAGCCGCCGGGTTTGCGCCCGGCGGTTTTTTTATTCAATTTGAAAAGCCGATTGGTTCGCCGAGATTGCGAAAACAGAGAAGCATCCACGGAATGCTTGCCAACTATCGCTGGGGCGTATTGAAAGACTTTGAGTGCCTCAGCGTTTGTCCGCTATGGGTGATCAGGCGACATGTCTGATGATGGTCTGAAGGAGTCTGCAATGATCAAGGTAGGTATTGTGGGTGGCACGGGTTACACGGGTGTGGAGCTCTTGCGTATTCTGGCGGCGCATCCCCAAGCGCAGCTGTGCGTCATTACCTCGCGCAAAGAAGACGGGATGCCTGTCGCAGAGATGTTTCCGTCATTGCGCGGTCATGTGTCATTGGCATTTTCAGCGCCAGAAAAAGCGCGGCTTGATCAGTGCGACGTGGTGTTCTTCGCCACACCGCATGGTGTTGCGATGTCGCAGGCTGCAGAGCTACTCAATGCTGGCGTGAAGGTCATCGATCTCGCCGCCGATTTCCGCCTTAGGGATACCGCTGTTTTCGAGCACTGGTACGGCATGTCACATGTCTGCCCCGATATTCTTTCAGAAGCCATCTACGGACTGCCGGAAATCAATCGCGATGCCATCCGCAAAGCGCGCGTGATTGGTCTGCCCGGCTGTTACCCCACATCGATGCAACTGGGCTTTGCGCCACTGCTCGCGCAAGGCAAGCCACTGGTGAATGAAAGCGCGCTGATTGCAGATTGCAAATCCGGTGTCTCTGGCGCAGGTCGCAAAGCCGAGGTACACACTTTGCTGGCTGAAGCGGCTGACAATTTCAAGGCTTATGCTGTCAAGGGTCATCGTCATCTGCCCGAAACCGTCCAGGGGCTGGAAGCGATTGCGGGCCGCAAGATCGGTTTGACCTTTGTCCCGCACCTGGTGCCGATGATTCGCGGCATTCATTCGACGCTGTATTCCAGCTTGTTACCGGAAGCGCGAGATACCGATTTTCAGGCCTTGTATGAGTCACATTTCAAAGACGAGCCATTCGTCGATGTGCTGCCGTCGGGGAGTCATCCCGAGACGCGCTCAGTCCGCGCATCGAATATGCTGCGCATCGCCGTGCATCGGCCGGGTGGTGGGGATCTGCTCGTTATTCTGGTCGTAGAAGACAATCTGGTCAAAGGCGCCGCCGGTCAGGGTGTGCAGTGCATGAACCTGATGTTCGGTCTGGACGAAACGTCAGGTTTGCGCCACGTACCTATTCTGCCCTGACATCCTTGTTCTCCCGCAATAGCACCCCCGCTGCGTTCACCTGACGGGGCGCTTAGTGGGCAAAATCCGGAGCGCGATGAGGGCTGGTAAAGCTCGAAGTTCGCGCCAGTATTTTCAGTCGAGGTGGCGATGGAGCGGGAGAAGTGGGATTGCGGTGGCCGAGACGAAATCGAGACCTTGATCGGGCAAGGCTGCCGAATCGAAGGGAAGGTGATATTTCAGGGTGGTTTGCGCATTGATGGTCAAATTATTGGCGATCTCGAGGCAGACCCTGCCGGGACAGGCCGCGTGATTTTGCGGGCCGATGGACGGATCGAGGGTGATGTGCGGGTGAGCTCTATGGTGGTCGACGGCGTGGTTTTAGGTAATCTCCATGTTAGCGACAGGGTTGAATTACTGGCGCGTGCGCGCATAATCGGCGACATCTCCTACAACAGCATCAAGATGCGGGCGGGTTGCAGCGTAACCGGCCAGCTTAAGCCGTTCAATGAGCTAAATATCCCTGAAGCGCACGCGTCATTGCCTGCAGCTCAGGGCCCTCAGGGCTATAATCCCAAGATACTGATTCATAAGGCAGGAGCATTCACATGAACGCAATCACCGAAATGCCGGCACCCATCAACTTCACCGACAGCGCAGCCAACAAAGTGGCGCAGCTGATCGAGGAAGAGGGCAACCCCGATCTCAAGCTGCGCGTGTTCGTGCAGGGCGGCGGCTGCTCGGGTTTTCAGTACGGTTTCACCTTCGATGAAATCGTGAACGAAGACGACACGGCGATGATGAAAAACGGCGTGCAGTTGCTGATCGATTCGATGAGCTACCAGTATCTGGTCGGTGCTGAAATCGACTATAAAGACGATCTTGAAGGCGCGCAGTTTGTGATCAAGAACCCGAACGCCACCACCACCTGCGGCTGCGGCTCGTCGTTCTCTGCCTGACCTGTTTTTCGCACGTTCAATAAGCGCGGCTTGGTCCGCGCTTTTTTGTTGCCTTCGTATCAGGCGGTAAGGAAGATCATTTAGTCGAGACCAGGCATTGATCTTTTGCGATCGCCGACTCGGGTAGATGATTCACGCAGGGTAGAGCGCCCCGAGTACCCGCTGACCACGTGCACCGGTCACCGACGGCAGGTTGCCCGGCGAACGCTCGCAAAAGCGCTCAGCCAGCCAGGCAAAGGCAAGCGCTTCGACATGTTGCGGCGATACCCCCAGCACGTCTGTGTCGAACACGGGGCATGCCAACTGTTCCTGTAACAAGCGTATTAAATAAGTATTCATCGCGCCGCCGCCGCATACGTACACTGCCTCAGCGTCCGGGGCATCGCGCTGTATTGCATGGGCCAGTGTGCGCGCAGTGAATGTGGTAAGCGTTGCCTGCACGTCGGCGGGAGCGGCACTCGCAAAGTGCTGCAGATGCCGCATCAGCCATGCGGTATTAAACAAATCCCGTCCCGTACTCTTGGGTGCGGGCAGCCCAAGATAGGGTTCGCTCATGAGTCCGGCGAGCAGGTCCGGCAGGATAACGCCGGAAGCCGCCCACTGACCACCGTCGTCGTAGCGCTGACTGCGCTGCGCGTGTATCCATCCATCCATCAGCATGTTGCCGGGTCCGGTGTCGTAGCCGGTGACTTTGCCGTCGGGTCTGAGGACGCTGATATTGCTGATACCGCCGATATTGGCGACCACGCGCGTCTGCGTCGCGCTGCCAAAGACAGACTGGTGAAAGGCAGGTACCAGCGGCGCACCCTGGCCGCCGGCGGCGATATCCCGGTGGCGAAAATCACTGATCACATCGATGCCGGTCAGCTCGGCCAGCAGTGCGGGGTTGATGATTTGTCGCGTGTAACCCAGCTCGGGCCGGTGGCGTATGGTTTGGCCATGGGCACCGATGGCGCTTACCCGATCGGCAGTGATACCGGCATGTTCCAGCAGTTGCTGAACACACGCGGCGTACAGTGTGGTCAGCTGGTTGGCAGCGAGTGCCTCGCGGTGAATTTCGTTTTCGCGTGGAGATTGCAGCGCCAGCAGTTCAGCCCTGAGCGTGTCTGGAAATGCAACAAACGCAGCTTGCAAAGCCCGATTGGATGAGCTCAATACACCATCAATACCATCCAGACTGGTACCTGACATGAGTCCGATGTACAGGGGGAGGGGCATCGCGGTAGACAAGGGGATGCCGTGATCGCCGTTCAGCGGGAAGCTAGTGTTACTGCGTTCGGTGACATGACCGCAAAGCGATGCGTGATCTCGGCGACTCGTTGGCGAAACTGTGGCAGCTCCGCAGCAGAAAGCGCTGCCGTCTGTGGTAACGCGATCGTGCCCGGATCGCGGGCTTCGTTTTTGACGCGGAATTCGTAGTGCAGATGGGGTCCGGTGGACCAGCCCGTACTGCCCACGTAACCAATCACTGCGCCTTGTGCTACGCGTGTGCCAGCACGCATCCCCGTCGCGATGCGGCTCATGTGGGCATACAAAGTTGAATACACTGGCCCGTGTTTGATGATCACGACATTACCATAACCATTTTGCATGCCTGAAAAATCAACGACGCCGCTGGCCGTTGCACGTATCGGTGTTCCCTCGGGCGCGGCAAAATCAATACCTTTATGTTGTGCCCATTCGCCAGAGATGGGATGCATACGCATCGCAAAGCCCGACGTGATACGAGACACTGGGAGCGGTGATTTGAGAAACGCTTTTTTTAGTGACTTGCCTGACGCGTCGTAATAATAACCCCGCTGGCCATCAGCGCTACCAAACCATATTGCCTGCTTGCGCTTGCCGTTATAGTGAAACTCCGCTGCCAGCACTCGGCCACTGCGGACAAACTCGCTGTCGTGCCAGAGAGATTCGTAAATCACCCGAAACTGGTCGCCCTTGCCAAGGTCTAAAGCAAAATCAATATCGCCTGCAAAAATTTCCAGAAGCTGTTCCGTAACCACGTCCGGAAGCTCGGCCGTATCGGTGGCTGCAAAAAATGATGCGCCAATCTCACCGGAGCGCATTTCGACACGCGACTCGAGCGCTACTTCAGCGAGCCTGCTATTGAAGCCGTCTGTGGTGCGCTCGAGAACAATCGTTGTCGCGTTGCTCTGATTGCCGGCGCGGTCTAGAAGTGTTTGTATGGACAGCAATTTTCCTTCCGGGCTGATGCTTGCTTGAAGCCGCGCTCCCGAGCGCAGGCTGACCAGATTTCGAGCGCGAGCGTCCTTGCGAATGAAGTTTGCAGCACTCGGATCATTCACACCCATGCGATGCAGTAGCGACCACAGATTGTCGCCTGGGCGAACGTGTTCTTCGACAACGAAGGGTATCGAGGCCTGGCGTAACGCATTGATCTGAGCCGAGAGGTCGGGAAGCGCCAGTTCTTCGGTAATGGTCACCACGTGAAGGTCAGCCACATTCGGTGCCAGAGGCGCAACCCCGGCAGCCCCGAATGCCATCAGAGATAGACCCACTGCCGTAAAAGATACTTTGCGGCTGGTCGGTAGCAAACAGAGCTTTCGCCACAAGCCGCTGACTGCTATTCGGGATTTGTCGGTAAGACCCATGCGATAGGATAAAATTTGCCGTTTTTCTCTGCAGTGCGGCTGTCGCCGCAGTGCGTTTCAAGAAAAAACAAAGGCCGTATTATAGCAAACGCAACAAATCATTTTTTGACTCGGTACAAGCCATCATGGACGTGAACACCCAGCCTGCTCTCGTTTCTCAACCTGACGGGGCAGCAGCCACTGTATTGGCGCTCTCAGACACAGTTCGCGAGGCGCTCGCCATTGTCAAACGGGGTGTTGATGAGTTACTCATCGAATCCGAGTTTGCGCAAAAGCTGGCGTCGTCCGAAAAAACCGGCAAGCCCTTGCGCATCAAACTCGGTCTTGATCCTACCGCGCCGGATTTGCATCTGGGCCACACAGTCGTACTCAATAAAATGCGTCAACTGCAGGATCTCGGTCATACCGTGATTTTTCTGATTGGAGATTTCACTTCGATGATTGGCGATCCTTCGGGACGCAATGTGACCCGTCCGCCGCTGACGCGAGAGCAGATAGAACAGAACGCAAAAACTTATTTTTCACAAGCCAGTCTGGTGCTGGATCCTGAACGTACCGAAATTCGTTACAACTCCGAGTGGTGTGATCCTCTGGGCGCCAGAGGCATGATCGAGCTGTCAGCGCGCTACACGGTTGCTCGTATTCTTGAGCGTGAAGATTTCACCAAGCGCTACAAGGCAGGCACACCCATTTCGGTACACGAGTTGCTGTATCCGCTGATGCAGGGATACGATTCCGTAGCGCTGAAATCCGATCTTGAAATCGGCGGTACCGACCAGAAATTCAATTTACTGGTAGGTCGTGAATTGCAAAAAGATTATGGCCAGACGCCGCAGTGCATACTCACCATGCCACTGCTAGAGGGCTTGGATGGTATTGAAAAAATGTCCAAGTCCAAAGGTAATTACATCAGCATTACCGAGACGCCCAACACCATGTTCGCCAAGGTGATGAGTATTTCCGATGAGATGATGTGGCGCTATTACGATTTATTGTCTTTCCGTTCCATCGTCGACATCGCCCAATTCAAAACGGACGTCGATGCGGGTCGTAACCCACGTGACATCAAAGTGCTGCTGGGCCAGGAAATCGTCGAGCGTTTCCATTCGCGCCAGGCGGCAGAGGATGCATTGGCTGATTTCAATCATCGTGCGCGCGGCGGTATACCGGATGAAGTACCTGAAGTCACATTGTCTGGCGCGCCCATGGGCATAGGCCAGTTGTTGAAACAGGCCAATCTGTGCGCATCATCTTCGGAAGCACTGCGCATGGTTGAGCAAGGTGGCGTGCGCATTGATGGCGCTACCGTTAGCGACAAAGCACTCAAGGTTGATGCGGGTACTTTTGTCGTGCAAGTCGGCAAACGAAAATTTGCGCGGGTCACACTGTCTTGATCGCGCTGCTGCAACGCGTGACCGAGGCCAGTGTGACGGTAGAGGCGCAGTGCATAGCGCGCATTGCCGGGGGATTATTGGTTTTGTTGTGCGCAGAGCGCGGCGACAGTGAGAAAGAAGCTGATGCCTTGCTCGCTAAATTGCTCGGCTACCGGGTGTTTGCCGACGCTGAGGGCAAAATGAATCTGAATCTTTCGCAGATGCAGGGCGGTCTCTTGCTGGTGCCACAGTTTACGCTGGCTGCTGATACCCGTTCTGGGACACGCCCCTCTTTCACGCCTGCAGCGGCACCAGCGGAGGCCAACCGGCTGTTCGATTACACACTCTCGCGGGCGCGTACTTTGCATCAATTCGTTGAGTCAGGTCGCTTCGGGGCTGACATGCAAGTCGCGCTTGTGAATGATGGTCCGGTAACTTTCTGGTTGCAGGTTTCGCCTGCCAAGGCTGCCTGAAGCGCCTGCTGATTTACTTTTTGATCCTGGATCCGTCTTTATGACTGACATTCTTCTGATTCGCCACGGTGAGACCGCATGGAACCGCATGCGTCGCATGCAAGGGCATATCGATATCGGCTTGAATGAGGAGGGACAGCGACAGGCGCGATCATTGGCGCGCGCTTTGCAGCGTGAGCGCCCGGCAGCCATTTATGCCAGCGACTTGAAAAGAGCGCGCGATACTGCGCAAGCTGTCGCCGATATGCATCAACTTGCCGTTCACGTCGACATCGGGCTACGCGAGCGTTGCTATGGCGCTTTTGAAGGTTTGATGTACGAAGAAATCAGCCATCATCACCCCGAGGCATTTGCGCTCTGGCAGTCACGCGATCCGCAGGCACGCTTTCCGGCCGGCGAGCGCGAAGCAGAAACACTGGAAGAGTTTCATCAGCGATCGGTGGATGTCGTCACCCGCATTGCCCGCGAACATCCGGAGCAGCGCATCGTCATCGTGACCCACGGCGGCGTGCTGGATTGTCTCTACCGGGCAGCGCATGATTTGCCCATCACCTCACCACGTAATTTTTCTATTCTCAACGCCGCAATCAATCGCTTGCACTGGGATGGTCAAAAATTTCGCGTACTGCAATGGGGCGACGCTGCCCACATTGAGGCAGATGGCCTGGATGAAATCGATCGCACCCATCCCGCCGCATGACCCTCACTCCCGAAAGACAGTCCTTGGCCCTGCTGCGTATAAAATAGGCACCCTTTTGCGGTGCGACTCCAGCGGAACCCCTCATGCAGTTAGGCCCCTATCAGCTTCGTAACAATGTCTTTGTCGCCCCCATGGCGGGTGTGACCGACCGGCCATTTCGCCAACTGTGCAAGGCCTTGGGTGCGGGATATGCGGTGTCTGAAATGGCTGCGTCCAATCCACGTGTGTGGGCCAGCGAGAAAACAGCCCGACGTATCAATCACGAAGGCGAAATGGAACCCAAGGCCGTGCAGATCGCCGGTGCCGATCCTCTGCTGCTGGCCGAGGCGGCGCGTTTTAACGTTGATCGCGGTGCCCAGATTATCGATATCAACATGGGCTGTCCTGTCAAAAAAGTCTGCAACAACTGGTGCGGCTCGGCGCTCTTGCGAGATGAGTCGCTGGTGGCCAGCCTGCTCGAAGCCGTGGTGGCGGCGGTTGACGTGCCTGTGACGCTGAAATTTCGTACGGGCTGGGATCGACAGAACAAAAACGCTCTGACGGTTGCGCGGATTGCCGAGCAAACGGGCATAGCCATGCTGACACTGCATGGCAGAACGCGCGCGGATGGCTACAGCGGCGAGGCCGAGTACGACATGATCGCCGCAGTTAAAGCGGCGGTACGTGTGCCGGTTGTTGCAAACGGCGATATCGACACCCCGGAAAAAGCCGCGTTTGTCCTGAAAAAAACCGGTGCCGACGCGGTCATGATCGGTCGGGCAGCGCAGGGGCGGCCATGGATTTTTCGCGAGATCGATCATTTTTTGCGTACCGGCCAGCATCTTTTGCCACCGAAAATTGAAGAAGTTAGACAACTGATGTCACATCATTTGCTGGAGCATTATGCGTTTTATGGTGACTATCTTGGCGTGCGCACAGCGCGCAAACACATCGGCTGGTATGTCAGATCACTGGAGGGTGGGGAGATCTTTCGCCAGCAGATGAACTTGATCGAGGATTGCGACGCTCAGCGGGCAGCAGTCGACGCATTTTTTCAGTCGCAGCATGCGTTTGGCGAGCGGTTACAATATGCCCCCGCCGCGCACAAGCTGGCCGCGTGAAACGGCTGAATTTGCATAAACCCTCACATTTCTCAGCGACCGATTCAGTATGAGCAAAGACAATATTCAGGATGTCGTCAAGAAAAGTCTTGAGAAATATTTCCGTGACCTCGGGGATATGCAGCCACACAACGTCTACGAAATGGTCGTATTTACCGTCGAAAAACCCATGCTGGAAGCCGTGATGGTACGCGCCAGAGGTAATCAGTCACACGCAGCCGAGATGCTGGGCATCAACCGCAACACGCTGCGAAAAAAATTGCAGCAGCACGGTTTGCTCTGACGCCTCAGATTCATACGCAGCTTACCTGCCTCATTCAAATTTTGATAATTACTCATGATCAGACAAGCGCTTATCTCCGTCTCCGATAAAACGGGTGTACTCGAATTTGCCCGAGCCCTCGCCTCCATGGATGTGAAGCTGCTTTCTACTGGCGGTACCGCTCGTTTGCTGGCAGAAAATGGCCTTGAGGTGACCGAGGTCGCGGATTACACGGGTTTCCCCGAAATGCTCGATGGGCGAGTCAAGACGTTGCATCCCAAGGTACACGGCGGCATACTCGCGCGTCGGGATTCTTCTGCCCACATGCAGGCGCTCGCCACGCATGACATACCGACCATTGATATGGTGGTGGTCAATCTGTATCCCTTTGAGCAAACCGTCGCAAAAGACCAATGTTCGCTTGACGATGCGATTGAAAATATCGACATCGGCGGCCCTGCGATGCTGCGTTCATCGGCAAAAAATCACAAAGATGTGGTGGTCATCTGTGATCCTTTGGATTACAACCAAGTGCTGACCGAAATGCGTACCGGGCAGGGTAATGTGAGTGACCATACCCGCTTCGTCCTCGCCAAAAAAGTATTTGCGCATACCGCGCAATACGATGGCGCCATCACAAATTACCTCAGTTCACTGGGTCCAGATCTGCAGCATGCTACCCGCTTCGTCTATCCCGAGACACTCAACCTGCAATTCACCAAAGTGCAAGATATGCGCTACGGCGAAAATCCCCACCAGTCCGCCGCTTTTTATCGCGATATCGCCACCGTTGACGGTGCGCTGGCCAATTACTGTCAGCTGCAGGGCAAAGAACTCTCTTACAACAACATCGCTGATGCCGATGCGGCCTGGGAATGTGTGAAAAGTTTCGAAGGTAGCGCCTGCGTGATCATCAAACATGCCAACCCTTGCGGTGTCGCGCTGGGTGTTGATGCGGCGGATGCCTACACCAAAGCGCTCCAGACGGATCCGACCTCGGCATTCGGTGGCATCATTGCTTTCAATGTCGACGTGGATGGTAATGCCGCTGAATCAATCGCCAAACAATTCGTCGAGGTACTCATCGCCCCCGCTTTCACTGCTCAAGCGCGCAAGGTATTTGAAGCCAAACAGAATGTACGTCTGTTGGAGATTCCGCTGGGTGGTGGCAGTAATCCCTTCGATATTAAACGTGTCGGCGGTGGATTGCTGTTGCAGGCGCCGGATGCGAAGCAGGTGAAGCCTGATGAATTCAACATCGTCAGCAAAAAACAGCCAACCCCACAGCAATTGCTGGACATGATGTTCGCATGGCGCGTCGCTAAATTCGTCAAATCGAATGCCATCGTCTTTTGCGGTAATGGCATGACCCTCGGCGTTGGTGCCGGTCAAATGAGTCGGGTGGATTCAGCGCGCATTGCCTCGATCAAGGCGCAAAACGCCAATCTCTCACTCGCGGGTTCTGCCGTGGCCTCCGATGCTTTCTTCCCGTTTCGCGATGGACTCGATGTTGTGGTCAGTGCGGGTGCAACAGCCGTCGTGCAGCCGGGTGGGTCGATGCGTGATCAAGAAGTGATTGATGCGGCAGACGAACAGGGGGTGGTGATGGCGTTTACGGGGGTTAGGCACTTCAGGCATTGATGACTGTTGTACAAACGACGCTGTATCCCCTCTTGCAGGATGTGCAATGGTGAGTATGCCATTACCGTGTCGCGGGCAAAACGCATGCGGTCTGAAACCCCGCTGGAACGACCTCTGCCCCGCCCTCCTGTCATAATCTCGGCATGAAAATCCTCGGCATTGACCCCGGCTTGCGCGTGACCGGCTTTGGCGTGATACGCAAAGAGGGTAGTCGGCTTGCCTATATCGCCTCTGGCACGATACGCATCCCCGACGGTGATTTGCCGTCGCGGCTTAAAGTCATCCTTGATGGCGTGGCCGAAGTCATCGCTACCTATCAGCCGGATTGCGCAGCGATCGAAATCGTTTTTTCCAACGTCAATCCCCAGTCCACCCTGCTCCTTGGTCAGGCGCGCGGCGCTGCAATTTGCGGGCTGGTGGGTGCCCGTTTACCGGTGGCCGAATACACCGCGCTGCAAGTAAAAAAAGCAGTGGTTGGGCAGGGCAAGGCGCAAAAATCGCAGGTGCAGGCCATGGTGCAGCGTTTGCTGAAGCTCGAGGGTTTGCCCGGCACTGACGCCGCCGATGCGCTGGGCGTGGCCATCTGCCACGCACATGCCGGTGCGGGTATCACCGGGCTCAGTAATCTGGCACCTGAATTGGCCCGCAAAGGACTGCGCGTGCGTGGTGGTCGTCTGGTCGGCTAGAGGCTAGCAGCACTGCGTTATCATCCATCGTTCGGCATCATCACAAGAGACTTTCCATGATAGGTCGCCTCTCCGGCATTCTGCTCGATAAAAATCCTCTGCAATTAATCGTCGATTGCCAGGGTGTGGGTTATGAAGTCAGCGTCCCCATGAGTACCTTCTATCAATTACCGTCAGTAGGCGAGAAGGTGGTCTTGCTTACCCATTTCGTCGTGCGTGAAGATGCGCAATTGCTGTTCGGTTTTGGTACCGTACAGGAGCGGGAGCTGTTTCGCGAGCTGATCAAAATCAGTGGTGTGGGCGCTCGCACCGCGCTATCCCTGTTGTCTGGCATGTCGGTCGCAGATCTGGCGCAGGCCGTCACCTTGCAGGAAGCAGGACGGCTCACCAAGATTCCCGGTATCGGTAAAAAAACGGCAGAGCGTCTGTTGCTCGAATTAAAAGGCAAGCTCGGCGCTGATCTCGGTGGTGGCGGCGCGGTGACCCAAGACAGCAACAGCGACATACTGAACGCGCTGCTGGCACTCGGATATTCCGACAAAGAAGCCGCACTCGCGCTCAAACAAGTCCCCGCCGGCAGTAGCGTGTCCGACGGTATACGTCACGCGCTTAAAGCCCTTTCCAAAGCTTGAGCCAGCCTGCCTCAGGCTACAATGCAGCGATGAGCATACAGACCGACGATTTCAGCGAGCAGCGCATCATTGCCGCCACCCCGGTGTCGCCCAACGAAGAGGCGATCGAGCGTGCATTACGTCCACACAAGCTCGATGAGTATGTGGGTCAGGAAAAAATTCGCGAGCAGCTCGAGATTTTCATCACGGCGGCTCGCAATCGCGGCGAAGCATTGGATCACACGCTCTTGTTTGGCCCACCCGGACTAGGCAAGACAACGCTCGCGCACATCATTGCGCGCGAAATGGGTGTCAATCTGCGTCAGACTTCAGGCCCGGTGCTTGAGCGTGCCGGTGACCTCGCCGCCTTGCTGACCAATCTCGAAGCCAATGATGTGCTGTTCATTGATGAGATTCACCGCCTCTCACCGGTGGTGGAAGAAATTCTCTATCCTGCGCTCGAGGATTACCAGATCGATATCATGATCGGCGAAGGTCCGGCCGCGCGTTCGGTACGACTGGATTTGCAACCCTTCACGCTGGTCGGTGCGACCACTCGCGCGGGCATGCTCACCAATCCACTGCGAGACCGCTTCGGCATCGTATCGCGACTGGAGTTTTATACGCCGGAAGAATTGGCGCGCATCGTCACACGCAGCGCCTCCCTGCTCAATGCCGTGATCGTCGGCGATGGTGCGATAGAAATTGCCCGCCGCAGTCGCGGCACGCCGCGTATCGCCAACCGACTTCTGCGTCGTGTGCGTGATTACGCAGAAGTCAAAGGCAAGGGCGAAATCACCAGCGCGATCGCAGATGCGGCGCTGAAAATGCTCGATGTTGATCCGGTAGGGTTTGATCTGATGGACCGCAAGCTGTTGGAAGCGGTGCTATTCAAATTCAGCGGCGGCCCGGTCGGTCTGGATAATCTTGCGGCTGCCATCGGCGAAGAGCGCGACACCATCGAAGATGTGCTCGAGCCTTATCTGATCCAGCAGGGGTATTTGCAGCGCACCCCGCGCGGGCGTATTGCGACGCCGGCGGCATACCGACATTTTGGTGTGACCGCCCCCCGCACAAGTCCTAACGGGGACTTGTGGGAGCCTTAGTCTTAAGAAGGTGTAAGTCCATAGTGTCCTTCAATCACCCGCTTGTCCAAGCTGCCTGACATTCACTCGTTTCAGACTGTCGCCTAGTGAGTGCGGCTAATTAATACATCGGCAGTATCTCTTCTCCGGATCTTTTCTTCATGCTCGGTCACACAGATCCGTGTGCGCCCGTCCGTAGGTGCGTCTATACCCTGAAGGGAAATCATAGTGAAAAGCTCCGTAACAGGTGGGGTCGGTCAAGCCGGCGCGCCATCAACGCAAGTCAATGAAAACCCATCTATTGATGAAAACTCATCCGCTAATCGAACCGATCAAAACAAACCTACTGTTAAGCCACGAGAAAAAGACGGTACGGGTCTTGAATGGGAAGTCGTTCCCACGGATATTGTTTTCCGAATATTCGATACGCTAACGCAGCAAGTCTTTCGAAGCCAAGGTGCAGCGAGAGCAGATGCGTTACGAGCAATACTCCATTTTGGATCAGTCAGCATTAGCCAGCGCCATTCCTTTCAAGAGTTTCTCAAAAATCACCCTAATGGCGCTGTGCTACGACCTGAGATATTTGCCTTTACGCATCCGGAATGGAAACAGGAAGTGGCAAATTTAAAAGAAAATTGTGAAAAATTGCGTGAGGATTTTTCCAAATCAAAATCCTTGATCACCGAATTAAGCACATCATTTCATTCCTTAAACTCATCCAGCACCGCAAATCAAAGATCTGCTCTTCCTATTTTTGATCAGTTTGAGGGTATTCAGATAGATTTCAAGACGTTTAAATGGAGCTCTGACATGGGGCCGATGATCTCGTCGATCGAAGGAAAAGTCATTAAGCTGGATGCAAAAAATATTGGGCGCGAGCGGGTTTTAAACGAAGTCATTCCTTGCCTGAAAAACATCCCTGTCAGCTGCCCCATTGTGTTTGACCTATCAAGTAATCACCTCGTCAGCAAAGACTTGGCTCCTTTGATTGAATTCATGGCGGCCAATCCCACGATTTACCGACTGGATCTCAGCGAAAACCCTCTTTTTGAAGACAAAGACAATCACAAGGAGGTGGTACAGCTATTCGCGTGTGGGGGACCTTTGACGCATTGTTATTTATCGAATGTTGGTTTCAACGACATTGCAGCCCAGGAATTAAAACAAGCGATCGCGAAATCGAGCATTCTTGAGCATTTTGATTTGCGTTTCAATCAACTCACTGCGGATGGTGTGGTGGCAGTAATCAAGGCATTGATACCCGGTGCAGAATCAGACCAGAAAGTGATTACATCCATCAGACAGGTAAGATTATTCAACAATGATTACGATGATGAGGCTGATGATGGGGCTGATGATGAAATTATTCGACATGCTAATTCGCAAGCAGTGAAAGATATTGAGAAATTCACCGAAAATGATCCTGAACTAGGCGCAGTCGTGACCGGCGCATGGGGAATCGAAACAAGGCAAGTATCTTTTATTTATATTTTTGAAATTGGTCGCTATCAGCAAGACCCAGAAGTAATAGACACTGAGGCAATGATGTACGACTCCCGCGCAGAGCAGATGAAGCTGTAAAGAGTGCACCACCCATGCCGATCTGCGCGAAAAAATTACTCTTCTTTGATCCACACTTGCGTGCGACCCAGCACCGACACGCCGATAAAGCCGCGCACATGCAGTTTCTTTCCTTTGTCTTCCAGCCAGACCTTGCACTTATAGGTCTTGCCGTTTTGTGGATCAAGGATCTCGCCACCTGACCAGACATCGCCATCTTTTTTCAGGCCACTGCCGATCTGCATGCCGATGACTGGTTTATTTTTTTTCTCGCCCGGGCATTTGTCGCACACTGGATTGGGATCTTCACCGGGCTCGCGGAAGAGCTTTTCAACCGTGATCTGCAGCTGACCGTTTGACTCGGTGACACGCACCAGCGATTTTTCCTTGCCGGACTTATCATCAATGGTGCGCCACAGTCCGACAGGATTTTCTTTGTCGGCACCTTGCGCTGATATCAGTGTCAGTCCCAATGCGATCAATAGCAGAATTCGTATGCGCATGTTGGTCTCCTTGCTGTTTATTTTAGTTTTGCCAGTTGCTCGCGTAATTTTTCCAGCGTCTCAGTGAAACTCTGTACGCGCTCTTTCTCTTGCGCGACCACTTGCGCAGGTGCACGTGCAACAAAACTCTCATTGCTCAGTTTTGCGTTCGCTTTGTTGATTTCACCTTCCAGACGCAGCACTTCCTTGCTAAGTCGCTCACGTTCAGCAGCGATGTCGATCTCGACCTTGAGCATCAGCCGCGTGCTGCCCGCCACGGAGACGGGTGCTGGTGATTCAGGCAATGTATCAACGACCTGCACTTCAGAGAGCTTGGCCAATGCCTGCAAATAAGGCGCAAAGCTCTGGAGACGACCATGATCTGCACCTTCGATAAACAGCGGTACTTTGAGCGCAGGGGAGAGTTGCATTTCGCCCCGCAGATTGCGGCAGGCATCGGTCAGTGATTTCAGTTCTGCCATCCAGGCTTCGGATTGCGTATCGATTTTTTTCAGATTCGGCTCAGGGTAGGCCTGCATCATGATCGAATCGCCCGCTGGATTCAGTGTGCGGCCCGAGAGCGGTGCCACCGTTTGCCACAGCTGTTCGGTGATGAAAGGAATAATCGGGTGGGCGAGCCTGAGTATGGTTTCCAGCACGCGCAGCAGGGTACGTCGTGTGGCGCGTTGCTGTGCTTCGTTCCCGTGCTGTATCTGTACCTTCGCGACTTCCAGATACCAGTCGCAATACTCATCCCAGATGAATTTATAGATCGCTGACGCGATATTGTCGAAACGGTATTCGGCATAGCCTTTTTCGACCTCTGCTTCGGTGCGCTGTAACAGCGACACGATCCAGCGATCAGCCTGCGAGAAATCCAGATAACTGCCGGTCGCACAAGCTTCGGCACCATGCTCTGCGAGTCCGCAGTCTTTGCCCTCGGTGTTCATCAGCACAAAGCGCGTTGCATTCCACAGCTTGTTGCAGAAATTCCGATAGCCCTCGCAGCGGCTCAGGTCAAAGTTGATATTGCGTCCCAGTGATGCATAGCTCGCCATCGTGAAGCGCAGCGCATCGGTGCCATAGGCCGCGATACCGCCAGCGAATTCCTTACGCGTAGCTTTTTCAATGCTGGCGGCCTGTTTCGGATTCATTAGTCCAGCAGTACGCTTTGCCACCAGTTCATCAACACCGATGCCATCGATCAGATCAATCGGGTCTAGCGTGTTGCCTTTGGACTTGGACATCTTCTGTCCTTGTGCATCGCGCACCAGTCCATGCACATACACAGTCTTGAAGGGTACTTTGCCGGTGAAGTGCGCGGTCATCATTACCATGCGCGCGACCCAGAAAAAAATAATGTCAAAGCCCGTGACTAATACAGTGGACGGCAGAAATAACTTGTAGTCAGGTGTTTCTTCCGGCCAGCCGAGCGAGGAGAAGGGCACCAGCGCTGAAGAGAACCAGGTATCCAACACATCCGCTTCACGCGTGAGCGTACCGTGATAGCCGGCAGCCGCGGCTTTCGCTTTGGCCTCGTCTTCATTGCGCGCCACATAAAAAGTGCCCTTGTCGTCATACCAGGCCGGTATCTGATGGCCCCACCAGAGCTGACGCGAAATACACCAGTCCTGAATATTATTGAGCCACTGGTTGTAAGTGGTGGTCCAGTTCTCAGGTACAAATTTGACTTCGCCCTGAGCAACCTTGTCCAGCGCGACTTCAGCAATCGACTTGCCCGGAAAATGCGTGCCTTCCGGGGCGGCTTTGCTCATCGCCACAAACCACTGATCCGTGAGCATGGGCTCAATCACCACACCGGTACGGTCACCACGCGGCACCATCAGTTTGTGTGGTTTGACCAGTTCCAGCAGGCCTTGTGCATCCAGATCAGCGACGATCTGTTTGCGCGCTGCGAAGCGGTCCATGCCTTGATACGCAGCGGGTGCGTTGTCATTGATCTTTGCATCCAGCGTGAAGATACTGATCTGCCCAAGGCCGTGACGCTGACCCACTGCATAGTCATTAAAATCATGCGCCGGTGTGATTTTCACGCAGCCGGTACCGAAGGCTTTATCGACATAGCTGTCGGCAATGACCGGAATTTCGCGATCCGTCAGTGGCAGCTTCAGCGATTTACCCACGAAGGCTGCATAGCGCTCATCGGTAGGATCAATAGCCACCGCCACATCGCCCAGCAACGTTTCCGGACGCGTAGTCGCGACTGTCATGTGTCCGCTGCCATCAGCGAACGGATAGCGTATGTGCCACATGCTGCCGTCTTCTTCTTCGGACACCACTTCCAGATCCGATACAGCCGTACCCAGCACCGGATCCCAGTTCACCAAACGCTTACCGCGGTAAATCAAACCCTGCTCATGCAGACGAACGAAGACTTCGGTGACGGCTGTCGACATTTTGTCGTCCATCGTGAAGTATTCACGACTCCAGTCGGTAGACGCACCCATGCGGCGCATCTGCCCGGTGATGGTAGAACCCGAGTGTTCTTTCCACTCCCAGACTTTTTCAAGGAATTTTTCTCGACCAAGATCATGACGCGAGATCTTTTGTGCATCGAGCTGTCGCTCAACCACGATCTGCGTTGCAATGCCTGCATGATCAGTGCCGGGTATCCATGCCGTGTTATGGCCGCGCATGCGGTAATAGCGCGTCAGGCCATCCATGATGGTCTGATTGAACGCATGACCCATGTGCAGTGTGCCCGTGACATTGGGTGGCGGCAGCTGAATGGAGAACGAGGGTTTGCCCTCGTCCAGCGTAGCGGTGAAGTAGCCGCGCTTTTCCCACTCGGTACGCCAGTATTGTTCGATCTCGGCGGGCTCAAAGGCCTTGGCTAATTCCATGATTTTGCGGCTGTTTTTCGAAACCGAAGATTATACGGTGAAGTAGGCAGCCTGCTGGTCGCGCTATTCGACCGATGAGAATTTTTTCGTGAGCAAAAACAGCGGAACCACTGTCGGAGTCGAGATGGATCCCGGCGACCGATTGAGTCGATCAATTACCGTGAAGACTTGTGCTTGCTCACTGGCTGACCGTCCGTGATAGCGGCTTTGGAGCTATAATCACGGGCGCTGTGTCAGCCACAGCCAACCGCTAGGGGTCTCGGCGCAAAAGCCGGGTGAGACATACCCTCGAACCTGATCTGGATAATGCCAGCGTAGGAAAGCGACAGACGAGCATCCTGCTTCCCTGACCGTTTCCTTCGCAAATTGACAAGCAAAGGAAGCCCATGAACGCCAATCCGCAGTTCCTCGCCGCCACCGCTACGGTGGACGAAGCCGCGATACAGCCGCTGCCGAACTCGCGCAAGATTTACGTGTCAGGCTCACGCCCCGATATCCGCGTACCCATGCGCGAAATCAGCCAGAGTGACACGCCGGCCTCGTTTGGTGCGGAGAAAAACCCACCCGTCTATGTGTACGACACCTCCGGTCCCTATACCGACCCGAGTGTGAAGATCGACATCCGGTCCGGATTGCCTGCATTGCGCGCCGCCTGGATCGCCGAGCGTAATGACACTGAAGAGCTGCCCGGCCCGACGTCACACTACGGCACTGAGCGTCTGAATGACCCCAAGCTCGCCGAGTTGCGTTTCAACCTGCACCGCAAACCACGCCGCGCGATCGCGGGCAAGAACGTCACCCAGATGCATTACGCGCGCCAGGGCATTATCACGCCCGAGATGGAGTACATCGCCATTCGTGAAAACCTGCGCCGTCAGGAATATATCGAGAGCCTGAAGACCTCAGGTCCAAATGGCGCAAAGCTGGCGGAACTGATGGGCCGTCAGCATCCGGGTCAGTCGTATGGTGCCGCGATTCCTGCCGAAATTACTCCCGAGTTCGTGCGCAGTGAAATCGCGCGTGGTCGCGCGATCATCCCCAATAACATCAATCACCCCGAGAGCGAGCCGATGATCATCGGTCGCAATTTCCTGGTGAAGATCAATGCCAACATTGGTAACTCTGCCGTGACCTCATCCATCGGTGAAGAAGTCGAAAAAATGACCTGGTCCATCCGCTGGGGCGGTGACACGGTGATGGATCTCTCCACCGGCAAGCATATTCATGAAACGCGCGAGTGGATCATTCGGAATTCGCCGGTGCCGATTGGTACGGTGCCTATTTATCAGGCGCTGGAAAAAGTCAACGGCAAGGCCGAAGATCTGACCTGGGAGATTTTCCGTGACACGCTGATCGAGCAGGCGGAACAGGGCGTCGATTACTTCACGATTCATGCGGGTGTCTTGCTGCGCTATGTGCCGCTTACAGCTAAACGCATGACCGGCATTGTGTCGCGGGGTGGTTCCATCATGGCGAAGTGGTGTCTCGCGCACCACAAAGAGTCTTTCCTGTACGAACATTTTGAAGATATCTGCGAGATCATGAAAGCCTACGATGTCGCATTTTCACTGGGCGATGGTTTGCGTCCCGGCTCCATTTACGACGCCAATGATGAAGCGCAGCTGAGCGAACTGAAAACTTTGGGTGAGCTGACTCAGATCGCCTGGAAGCACGATGTGCAGGTCATGATCGAAGGCCCGGGCCATGTGCCGATGCAGATGATCAAAGAAAATATGGATCTGCAGCTCGAGCAGTGCCACGAAGCGCCTTTCTACACATTGGGCCCACTGACGACCGATATCGCGCCGGGCTATGACCACATCACATCGGGTATTGGTGCAGCACAAATCGGTTGGTATGGCACGGCGATGCTGTGCTATGTGACGCCGAAAGAGCATCTCGGTTTGCCAAACAAGACCGATGTGAAGGACGGCATCATTACCTACAAGATCGCTGCGCATGCGGCTGATCTGGCCAAAGGACATCCCGGTGCGCAGATACGAGATAACGCCTTGTCGAAAGCGCGTTTTGAATTCCGCTGGGAAGATCAGTTCAATCTCGGTTTGGATCCAGACAAGGCCAAGGAATTTCACGATGAAACCCTGCCTAAGGATTCCGCGAAGGTCGCCCACTTCTGCTCGATGTGCGGGCCGCATTTCTGCTCGATGAAAATCACTCAGGAAGTGCGGGACTATGCTGCCAAAGAAGGCATCACGGAGATTGCGGCATTAAAGCAAGGCATGGAAGTCAAGGCTGTGGAGTTTGTGAAGGCCGGTGCCGAGTTGTATCGCAAGCAGTGACGATGAGCGTTACGATCTCTATTGAGCTCAATGGCGAGGTACGCATGGTCAGTGAAAGCGACAGCGTTCAAGACTTGATTGATGCCTTGTCTTTGACGAATCAGGCACTGGCTGTCGCCATCAACCGTGAGGTGGTGCCACGCACGAAATGGCGTGAGTTTCGCTTTACATTCGGTGACAAAGTCGATGTCGTGCGCGCGATTGGTGGCGGTTGATATCTTTATGGCCAAGGAATGAATGATGAAACTCAATGACCTGAACCAAGACCCAGGCCTCACCATCGCAGGCAAAACTTACCGCTCCCGTCTACTGGTCGGCAGCGGCAAATACAAAGACCTCGACGAAACTCGCCTCGCCACTGAGGCCAGTGGTGCCGATATCATCACCGTCGCGATACGACGGGTGAATATCGGCCAAGACCCGAATGCACCCAGCCTGCTCGACGCGGTACCGCCATCCAAATACACCATCCTGCCCAACACCGCCGGCTGTTACAACGCCAAAGACGCGGTCTACACACTGCAGCTTGCGCGTGAACTGCTCAATGGCCACAAGCTCGTCAAACTCGAAGTGCTGGGCGATGAAAAAACCCTGTTCCCCAACATGCCAGAAACGCTGAAAGCTGCCGAGACCTTGGTGAAAGAGGGCTTCGACGTGATGGTCTATTGCAGCGACGATCCGATACAAGCCAAGATGCTCGAAGACATCGGCTGCTGCGCGATCATGCCGCTGGCTTCATTGATCGGGTCAGGCATGGGGATACTCAATCCCTGGAATCTGTCGTTGATCATCGAGCAGTCCAAGGTGCCGGTGCTGGTGGATGCCGGTGTGGGCACGGCCTCCGATGCCGCCATTGCGATGGAGCTCGGTTGCGATGGCGTGCTGATGAATACCGCGATTGCCGGCGCCAAAGATCCCATCCGTATGGCACGCGCAATGAAGCTGGCTATCGAAGCAGGTCGAGAAGCGTATCTCGCCGGTCGCATTCCGCGACGTTTTGCAGCGTCGCCCTCATCACCGATGGCGGGTCGGATCGCATGAGTCGTCCCTGTGTGCTGGTGTTCGCCGGGCTCGATCCCAGCGGAGGCGCCGGTGTGCAGGCGGATATCGAGGCGATTAACGCGATGGGTGCGCATGCGCTGCCAGTGATCACCACGCTGACAGTTCAGGACAATGACCGAGTTCATGCAGTCTATCCGGTAGACGCAGGCATACTGCGTGAGCAAGTGCGCGTACTATGCAAAAAATTTCGTATCGCGGCGGTCAAGATCGGTATCACCGGTAGCACAGATAATGTCGCAGTCATTGTCGAGACCATTCAACAACTGCGACAACTAAAGCCCGATTTGCCTGTAGTACTCGACCCGGTACTCGCCAGCGGTCACGGCGATGCCCTTACGCGTGAGGATGCGGTGGGCATGATACGTCCGCTGCAATCGCAGGCGACGCTCATCACGCCTAATTTGCCCGAAGCTGTCCGACTGTGTGCTGGTGAAACCTCACTGGCGGCTCAGGCAGTGCAGTTACTTAAATGTACGCCTCATGTGTTGATCAAGGGCGGCCATGGCCAAGACGAGAAAATCACCAACACCTGGTTCAGCCGCGCGCACGAGCAATCGTGGCAATGGCCACGGCTGAGTGGCGGATTTCATGGCTCGGGTTGTACACTCGCTTCAGCCATTGCTGCCTGTCTTGCCACCGAACGGGACATGCAAGCGGCATTGTCGCTGGCGCAATCGTATGTAAACGCATCCCTTGCCAACGCTTACGCCATCGCTGACGGGCAGCAGATACCGGCACGAGTGAACCACCCTTTGCAGGAGGTTGTATGAAAGGTTTGTACCTCGTCACGCCCGATTGGGATGATACTGATCGCTTGGTGACTGTGACTGAAGCAGCGCTTCAAGCCGGCGTGGCCTTGCTGCAGTATCGCCACAAGACAGCAACGGAGGCCTTGCAGCGTACACAAGCGAAAGCATTGCGCGATTTGTGCAGACACTACGAGGTGCCTTTGATCATCAATGATCATCTTGCGCTGTGCGAAGAAATCGATGCCGATGGCTTGCATGTAGGCGGTACCGATGCCACGGTAGCTGCTGTCAGATCCGTGATTGGCCCTGATAAAATCATTGGCGCATCTTGCTACGGTGATTTGCAGAGAGCCCTTGATGCAGCCGCAGCCGGTGCCAGCTACGTCGCCTTTGGTGGCTTTTATCCTTCGCGCGTTAAAAAATACGAGGTCTCGACCTCTGTAGATATTGTTTCGCGTGCCAAGGTCACGATTTCCGTGCCTGTCTGCGTGATTGGTGGCATGACTCCCGAGAATGCAGTACCGCTGGTTGCCGAGGGTGCCGACCTAGTGGCGGCTATCAGCAGTGTCTACCAGCATGAGCATCCGGCATCTGCAGTCGCCGCTTTTGTCCGACTTTTCGCCTGACAACGAGATAAATGCTTGGCCATACCGCCGTAAACAGCGGTTCTTCATTTTATTTTTCCTTCGTCGCGCAATACCCTTCCGTTAAAAATTCCTCAAAGTTTGTTGGAACCAACATTCAGTTCTTGCGACTCAAGCAGCGCCATCTGGTAAATCACCAGTCATCGGTTTGTTTGAGCTACTCATGACCATCAGGCAAACAACCGGTGCGATATTCGAAACTTGAATGAGGTTCAATTTGTCCGCCACGCTGCCGCAGGTACAAGATTTAATGCAATCACTGGGCCCAGCTTCGCCTTGGATTGAGTCACTGATACAAGAGTCGAATGAGAGCTGGACTTTGCAAGTCAGCGGGGGTCTTTATATCACTGTCACATTTAGTGATGAGCCACCGCGTATTCTTTTGTCAGCCTTGTTGGGTCAGCCAGAGGAAGCAGATCAGCATGCTGTCTATATGACGATGCTCTGCGTGAATCTGCTGTATGCAGAGGATCATGCGCTTCGTGTCGCTCTGAGGGGGCCCAGTGGTGAATTGATGTTGATCAGTGATGCCGTATTGACGGATTGGAGTGTTGCCAGTCTGCAGAACTACCTATCACATTTTTATCAGCGCACCAGTCGACTCATGGAAGAAATTCACGCAATGACGGAGGTTGAATCGGCACCCAAAACAAGTGAAATCAATTTTCTCATGGCATAGAAGCGGTCGTTCTATGCCATTTCGATGCTGGTAGCCCTTGTAATGCGGGTCCTGTTTGGTATGTAAGTTTCGTTAGGTAGGTGGCCAGAGTTCAGCCCAAATTACCACCTGTAGCCTTGTCATGTGTTTGTGGTGCATGCAGTACGGCCATCTTGTCATCGCTCTACGTAGAGTGTTTTTTGAAAATTTTTTTGGAAAAATCAATATCTGCAAAGTAAAGGAGTATCACCATGCAAGCAGTCGTTAACCATGCCACCAGAAATAAAAGAGACGTGGTTGCTCTTCAGCCGGGCATCAACAAGAATACCGTCTGCGAAATCTATGATGCGGTCCGTGCAAAAAATGACCGGGCCATAGTCCGCGCAGGGTCGGACGGACATGATAATTACTATGTCTACATCCCCAAGCGCGAGAGCTGGTTGGCTGCTTCAACCTACAAGGCAGCCAGTATCCGCAATCATCGTCAGTCACTAGCGGATCTTCTGAGTAAGTCGGGTAGGACACTCCTGAAGGAACAGTGGCTTTTCAATATAGACAAGACGAACATCTTACAACTGACTCGGCTGAGTATGAAAGATGTGAATCGCGAAGACTTCACGGCAGGTGAGCTGAAATCGCACCTGAAACCGTTGAATGACAGGGTTCGTGGTCGCGATCGCCTGATGAAGAAAAAAGAGTTAGATAAAAACTTCAGCCCGATACCCAAGAAAGCCGCCGATTACTATGCACAATTTCTGAACAAGAGTCCGGCAGATCAAAGTATCCTGCGTCAGGCGTTGTTCAGTAAAAATTCCCATATGTCTCTGGCTGAGGAGCGCGCTATTATCAAAAGTGTTGATACTTTACTGTGCACTTACCTTACGCAGAAAGATAACAAACAGACGCTGATCAGCCTGATTCGCAAGAGCCCTCATCAAGATTTGTTATTGCGGTTTGCGACGGCCTGGCTAGATCATTTACAGAGAAAGGCAGTTTTCAAGTCTCACAACCTGTTGCTTGCCTTCAGCTGGGAGAAGTCGATGACCCATCTCGCCAGGATGATTGAAAAGCATGCCAAGTCCAGCGATAACTGCCCCAAGGGAAGCTCACCTGTCAGCCCTGAAAGGTCTGCTGCGATTGCCAGAATGTTCAAACATTCGAATTCACACGCTGACGATACAGAGGTCGATCTGTTTTCGCCCTTCAAGCTCGGGCAAAAGGGGGACGCCGTGTTTACTGCAACGGACGCCAGTCTCATTTCCCTGTCTTCTGGGCGTAAACAAACTGCTGCGCCCATCCTGATGGAGCCTAGCCTAGGCTCTGAGCTGGAGGTCGTGTCCTTATCTCAAGAGACCTCCGAAGGGGTGTCGTGGTCTGAAGAGAGTGGACTCATGAAGGTCACTGAAGGCCCGTACTCCGTTTATGGTGATATGCCCAAGCCACCCAATGGCGACTCTTTGCTCAATCAGTAAGTGCCCCAGGACGCAGCGGCGCGACTCGCTCGCGCCGTATCGCACCGTATAATCCGGAGATGCAAAATCTCCTGCAACATCTCAATGAAGAGCAACTCGCTGCAGTCACGCTACCCGCCCAACCGGCGCTGATTCTCGCTGGCGCTGGCTCTGGCAAGACCCGGGTACTCACCACCCGTATCGCCTGGCTGGTGCAAACCGGTCAGGTCTCCCCCAGTGGCCTGCTGGCGGTTACCTTTACCAACAAGGCTGCGAAGGAAATGCTGGCACGTCTGTCAGCTATGTTGCCGGTCAACACCCGTGGGATGTGGATAGGGACCTTTCACGGCTTATGTAATCGTCTGCTGCGCGCGCATCACCGCGATGCCGCTTTGCCTCAGACATTTCAGATCCTGGATTCGCAGGACCAGATGTCTGCCATCAAGCGCCTGCTGAAGCGACTCAATGTCGATGATGAAAAATATCCTGCCAAGCACCTAATGTACTTCATCAACGGCGCCAAGGATCAGGGTTTGCGTGCCAAAGACGTCGAGGCAAGCGACGACTACCAGCGAAAATTTATCGAATTATACGAAGCCTATGATGACCAATGCCAGCGTGAAGGCGTGGTAGATTTCGCTGAATTATTGTTGCGTAGCTATGAGCTGCTCTCGCGCAACCAACCTTTGCGCGAGCATTATCAGGCGCGCTTCAAACATATTCTGGTAGACGAGTTTCAGGATACGAATGATCTGCAATACAAATGGCTGAAGATATTAGCAGGTGAACAAGCCGCTGTATTCGCAGTGGGCGATGATGATCAAAGTATCTACGCATTCCGCGGCGCCAACGTCGGCAATATGTCGGCCTTCGAGCGGGAATTCAACGTACAAAATCTCATCAAGCTCGAGCAAAACTATCGCTCGCACGGCCATATTCTGGACACAGCCAACCAGCTGATCTCCCATAATCTTCGTCGCCTTGGCAAGAACCTTCGCACGGATGCGGGTCACGGCGAGCAAGTTCGCATATTCGAGGCTACGAGTGATTTACAGGAAGCGCAATGGCTGATCGAAGAAGCGAAATCTTTGATCGCCGAAGGTTGGCTGCGCAGCGAGATCGCCATACTTTACCGCTCGAACGCCCAATCGCGCGTGATTGAGCATGCACTTTTTACTGCGGGTATGCCCTACCGAGTCTATGGTGGCCAGCGGTTTTTTGAGCGCGCCGAAGTAAAGCACGCGATTGCTTATTTGCAGCTGATCGATAATGCGCATAATGATTCAGCATTTTTACGCGTGGTGAATTTCCCGACGCGTGGCATTGGTGCGCGCAGTATCGAGCAGTTGCAGGATGCTGCCCGCCAGTATGGTATTTCGCTTTATGCGGCAGTGCCTTATGTGGCTGGCAAAGCAGGTACTGTGATCGGCAGCTTCGTCAAGCTGATCGAAAACATGCGCTTTGAAACAGAGCGCTTGCCGCTGCCTGAGATGGTGCAAATCATGCTTAAAAAAAGCACGCTACTGCAGCACTATCAGGCTGACAAAGATGGTGCTGATCGTATTGAAAATCTTGAGCAGCTGGTCAGCGCCGCGACGCTGTTTGTATCTGAAGAAGGTTTCGGTATGGATGCGCCCGCATTACTCGGTCCTCGCGTTGATACCGCTACGCCCACCGCGATCGGTGAGGGTGTGGAAATTATTGATGCCGACGCGCCACTGCCGAGCGTCATGTCACCCTTGTCAGCGTTTTTGTCTCACGCATCATTGGAGGCAGGCGATAATCAGGCGCAGGCAGGGCAGGACGCGATCCAATTGATGACGGTACATGCTGCCAAAGGTTTGGAGTTTGATGCGGTATTCATTACAGGTCTGGAAGAGGGTTTGTTCCCGCATGAAAACAGCGAGGAAGCCGACGATGGTGTCGAGGAAGAGCGCCGGTTGATGTATGTCGCCATCACTCGCGCCCGCAAACGTCTCTACATGAGTTTTGCGCAAACGCGCATGTTGCATGGTCAGACACGCTATAACCTGCGCTCACGATTTTTTGAAGAGTTACCGGACGAGGCGCTGAAGTGGTTGTCGCCGAAAGTGCAAACCAAATGGGTCGGGCAGACGCAAAAAGCCGCCTGGCTGGATGTGCCCGAGAACGGTAATAATGAGATCGCCCAATCGCTACCTAGTAAAAAAGAGTCCAGCTGGCGCGCGGGCCAGACCGTGTTTCATCAAAAATTCGGCGAGGGTGTGATTGTGAACATCGAGGGCAGCGGCGCGCAGGCGCGTGCCAGTATTAACTTTGGAAAGAATGGTATGAAGTTACTCGATCTTGGTATCGCAAAGCTGGAACCTCTTGGCTGATGATTGGTCGGTACCGTGTTTGCAGCAATCCTCAGCCAGACACTGGCGTTATTGGCTTTCAGTGAGCATACGCTGATTTTTATCGATACACATATTCAGAACCATAAATTTTTCTAT
>Ga0315909_10000699_pt1 | contig 45121 bp, 38 predicted proteins | sample LakEriMetagenome_11_FD_203527 | JGI IMG/M metagenome (GOLD analysis project Ga0315909, IMG submission 203527) | Freshwater fungal communities from buoy surface, Lake Erie, Ohio, United States - Buoy 2 MA125 | ecosystem: Environmental > Aquatic > Freshwater > Lake | place: USA: Lake Erie, Ohio... | reverse complement strand
GACGTCCTTGTGAGCGTTCCTGCCGGCTCAACCTCCGTGGAGAAGCGCTACGTCCTGGATGCCGCGCGACAAGCAGGTGCTGGCAAGGCGTATCTGATCGAAGAGCCAATGGCGGCAGCGATCGGCGCGCAACTGCCAATCAGCGGTCCGTCGGGGAACATGATCGTGAACATTGGCGGCGGTACGGCCGAGATTGCGGTGATCTCAATGTCTGACATCGTGGTGGCTAAGAGTCACCGAGTTGGTGGGAACCGTTTTGATGAAGCGATCGCCCTCTACATCCGCCGCAAGTACAACCTCATGATTGGGGACCGCACCGCGGAGCAGGTGAAACTGGAGATCGGAAGTGCCCTCTCTCTTGAAGAGGAGTTGACCATGAGCGTCAAGGGCCGAGACATGATCGCCGGTCTCCCCCGAGAGGTGATGATCACCTCAACGGAAATCACGGAGGCGATGGAGGTGCCGCTGCGAAACCTCACCGACGCCATCCGTGGCGTGCTCGAGCAGACGCCACCAGAGCTCAGCGCAGACATCATTGACAAGGGGATCGTCCTCTCTGGCGGTGGCGCGCTGCTACGCAACATTGACCGCCTCATCACCAACGTAACGGGCGTTGCCGCCCATGTGGCACCAGATCCGTTGAGCTGCGTGGCGAAGGGGACAGGGATTGCGCTCGAGCACTTTGACGTCTTCGCCAAGTCGCTGACGTCACAAGCCTGATCCGTGCCTCTGCTCCAGCGCGAAGGCTGGCCGCAGGAGGGTGCCCCTAAGGCATTCGTTGACCTCCACTCCCACTCTTCGTCCAGCTTTGACTCACTGAGCGATCCCATCGCGCTCACGCGCGCCGCTGCAGCTCGCGGCATCACCCATCTCGCAATCACCGATCATGATCGCGTTGACGGCGCACAACGGGCGCGCGACGCGCAGATCCCCGGCATCACCGTTCTTGTTGGTTCCGAAGTGCGAACACGTGATGGTGACATGATCGCGCTCTTCATTGAACGCCCCATCAAGGTTGGACTCCCACCAGCGGAAGCTATTGCAGCGATTCGTGAGCAGGGCGGCCTCGTTGGAATTCCACACCCGTTTGACGGCACACGCGGCTCACTACTCCTCAAGGAAGAACATGCAGAACTCATCACGCTCGTTGACTGGATTGAAGGGTGGAACGCGCGACTGTGGACGCCTGGTGGCAACGCGCGTGCAGCAGCGCTTGCGGCAACACACGGGATTCCGAGCGTTGCATCGTCAGACGCGCACAGCATCATGGAGATTGGAAACGCAGCAACGGTGCTCGCTGGAGACCCATCAACGCCAGCACTGATGCGCGCGGCGCTCGCTGCGCCGCATGAACTCATCACTGGTCGTGGTGCGCTGCTTGCGCGGTTGGTGATGCCGTTTGTCAAAGTGATCAATGCGGCACGCGGGAATCAACGTATCAAGCCCGGCTTCACCTACGGCGAGCAGGAATGATCGGCGAGACGAAGTGAGCGAGGCGAAGCCCTCGTTCAGCATTGGCGAGCGGATACGGCGTCCCTCAACGATCGCCGGGCTTCTCTTCACCGTGGTGCTGCTGGTTGGACTCTGGCGCGCTGCCAGCGCGTTCAACCTTGATCAAGTTGCAACACTGATTGGATCCGCGAATCCACTCGCGCTGGTTGCAGCGCTCGCCGCAACACTCGCCACCCTGCTCCTTCGCGGGCTGCGATGGCGCGAACTTCTCAGTGTGGTGAACCTCTCAATCTCGCGTCGTGCTGCGATTGAGATCCTCGCACTCTCTTTCTGGGTCAACGTCGTGTTACCCGCAAAGATCGGTGACTTCTACCGCGCCTGGCTTCTGAAGCGCAATGGCGGCCCTTCGTTTGGCCGCGGTGTCGGCACTGTGGTCTTGGAGCGCGCGCTCGATCTCATCACCGTCGCCCTTCTCGGTGCGCTCTCTGGCGCCGTTGCATTCGGCGGTGAGCTTCCAGCCGCTGTGTTGGTGCTGATGGTGTTTGCCCTCGTACTCGCACTGGTGGGAATTCTGGTGCTCCTTGCAGCGCGCGGTCCAGCGAGCAGGTTGAGCAAGCGGCTGCCACTTCCCAGGCAGGCCGCCGAACCACTGGAGCGCGCCTTTGACGCGCTGAAGGAGGGGAGCACGCGCGGCGGGATTGTGCGCGTTGCACCGCACACGTGTGCGATCTGGGCGCTCCAAGCGCTGCGACTCGGCGCTGTCGCCGCTGCACTCGGACTCTTTCAGGTCGACCCAGCAGCCGGTGCGATCGGCCCTTCCGCGGTGCTCTTCACTGCACTCGCCTCTGCCGTGTTGAGCACCGTCCCGTTCACCCCAGCAGGCTTGGGCATTGTTGAGGCGGGGAGTGTTGGCATTTTGGTTGGGATCTTCGGCATGACTCCAGAGTCGGCGATCGCCCTCATGCTGCTCGACCGCATCACAGATATCGGCTCGCTGATGGCTGGCGGAGCTGCTCTCTTTGCAGTGTCACCATTCCGGCGCGGTGCTGGGAGTCTCCGCTAGCGCCCCTTCACACTCCGCTTCGCAGTGCTCTTCTTCGCAGCAGGCTTCGCCCCCTTCGCCGCCTTCTTGACAGTCGCCACAGGCTTCACGGCCTTCTTGGCGGGCTTCGGTAGGCCTGGAGCCTCCGCCGGGAGCGGCTTCAGCTTCAGGTCCCCCTGCGCAAGCTGGATCGTGCGCTCAACGTTCAGCTTGTCCCAGCCCTCTTCCATCCCCGGTGTCTCCAGGTAGTACGCGGCATGGGCGAGTTTCGGATGACTGATCAGCGCGGCGAGTCCGCGTGCGCCGACTTCACCGCCGCCAATGTGTTGATGTCGATCCAGCTTAGAACCGTGCGCCGCCTTGCTGTCGTTGTAGTGGATCATCACGAGCTTCTCGAGGCCAATCTTTCGATCAAACTCTTCAATGACGCGATCAAGTTCATCAAGATCAGACATCTCAACACCAGCGCCCCAGAGGTGCGCCGAGTCTAGGCAGTAGCCCACGCGCGACATGTCAACTCGTCGCTTCCCCATTGCTTCGTGAATGGCAATCAACTCATCGATGCTTTCACCAATGCCGTTCCCTCCACCCGCAGAGTTCTCAAGCACCAGGAGTGCATCACTCGCGGTTGCTGGGACGCCGTCAAGGATCTGATCAACCGCCTCGGCGACGCGCTTCACGCCCGCCTGAATTCCAGTGCCGAGATGTGAACCAATGTGCACGTTGACAAAAGACGCACCGTATGCAGGTGCAACGCGCAACTCGTGTTGCAGCATCGCAATGCTCTTTTCGCGAACCTCTGGTCGGGGTCCTGCAAGATTTGCAAGATATGCGGCGTGCACCGCAAGTGGGCCAAAGCCGTGCTCCTTCATCCGTGCGCGGAATTCTGGAAGCTCTTTCGGCAGCTCTGCGCGCCGCGCCCAGCCGGTTGGGTTACCAGTAAAGATCTGCAGTCCCATTGCGCCAACGGCGGCAGCACGGTCCGCCGCCTTGACTAAGCCAGGCCCAACAGCAAGGTGCGCGCCGAGCATGCGATCGAGTCGCCCTGCGGCGGCGGGTGGTGCGGAACTCTTTTTACTCTTGGCGGCCATGCGTGCATCCTCCCACAACGTCGGGTGTTGACGCGCGCGTTCAGGCGCGTGTCCTTGCGTGCGGATGCGAGTGCGGTGCAGTTACTCCGGGAAGGCGGTGATGGTGATCTCGATTCCAAGGCCTTCTGTAAGTTCAACGGAGGCGGCGCTTGTGACGAGCTCGCCCATGACGCGAATTTCTGCAAGGCCGGCGTCAACTGCGTTCGGAATCGTCGGGTTCGTGCTACGGCGCCAGACCTCAAGGAAGTCGGCAAGTGTTGCGAGCGTCTCATCTGGGGCTTCAACGTGAAGCTGACCGTCTGGGTCATGGGTGTGCAACCAGTACATGCAGTCCTCGTTGATGCCAATGTTTGGTGGAACCTCTGCGGTCGTTCCATCAGGTAGTTTGATCGTGAGCTGCGAGTGGATGTGATACGCCGCATCATGACCGCCGAAGTCACACGAGACGGCGCCTACGTTCTCGCCAAAACCACCAACAGGATCCTTGACGGGTATGCCATCTTTATCTGTGCCAGAACATGCGCCGACGAGGAGTGCGCCGACGAGGACTCCAACAAGCTTCTTCTGCATGCGCCAATGATAGCAAGTTGTTCAGCGACACCTCAGCGCTCGTAGGCCACGCTCACCACGGCAATCCAGCGCACCCCTGCCACTCGCAGTGCTCGCGCCGCCTCACGCGCGGTTGCGCCACTCGTCTGGATGTCATCGACCATCACGACGGCACTCGGCAGCTCCTCGTCCTCCCTGCATGACATGGCCCCCTGCATGATTAACGCTCGCGCGGAGCGAGTGGCGCCATGAAGGGGTTCGGTGCTTCGGGTGCGCGTAAGGAGTGGCCGAGCTGGGAGTTTTGCAGCGGCTCCTGCTGCGGTCGCGAGCAGCGCCGCATGGTCAAAGCCTCGCTCGTGCACGCGGCCCTGGTCCGTGGGGATTGGCACGAGCGTGACCTGAAACGCTGCACGTGCTGATACCTGCTTGATCGCGGGTACGAGTGCCTCGCCAAGCTCACGCGCCAGCCCCTGCACACCTCCGTATTTCATGGTGCGAATGGCCGCTCCGAGTCCGCCTTCGTAGGGGCCAAGCGCAGCAGCGGCGGAGAGGTTCCCGGCTGGCAGTGCCACCGCGCGGTCCGTGATCCATTCGGCACGACACTCCGCGCAGAGCAGCGCCCCCTCGCACTCGCAGATCCCACAACGGGGCGGAGCGAGGAGTTCAACCAACGGAGCGGCTGCCGAGCGCACAAGGAGTTGGAGCTGTAGCGAAAACGTGCGCATGCCGTGATCCTCCACGCTCAAGCGTACGGAGCGCGTACGATACTGAGATGACGACCCCAGTAGGCTCCCTCGCCGTCTCCGCGACCCCGCTGGCTGGGGTGAGCAAAGACGAGTGGTCCGCGCTCTTGCAGGCCAACCCGAGCGCAAGCGCCTTTTCGCTCCGCGCGTTTCATCAGGCGTGGTGGGGCGCACACGGAGGTGGCGCGGAAGACGTCAGCATCGCTGCGCGCAGTGCATCAAGCGGCGAACTGCTCGGCTACCTCCCGCTGATGCGCCGACCAGATGGCGTGATCTACTCCGGTGCAACGCTACACATTGATTACGCCACCGTGCTGCTCGCGCCACACACGGGCGCGCCGAGTCAAGAGTCCGATCCTGTTGCAGACGCACTTGCAACGTCGCTTCTTGCACTCAACTCGCCAATCAACATGATGCGCATTCGCCCCGCTGATGTCGCGCACGTTCGCATGGTTGCGTCAATCCAGCGCGCCGCGGCGGCTGCATCGCGCGCCGCTACATTTGCGATTGAAGAGCCGGCGCCGTACATTGATCTTCAAGGCATCCACACGTTAGATGAACATCTGGATCGCCTCGACAAGAAACAGCGTCACGAGATTCGGCGTAAGGTTCGCCGTGGTGAAGCGGCAGGCGTGCAGATCAGCGCGAGTGAAGACATTGGCGCTGATCTTCCAGAGTTTATTCGTCTGCATCGAGCGCGTTGGGGTGAACGCGGGCTCTTTACCGCAACATCCAAAGGCGCGGAAGAGGAAGCCTTCCTGCGCGAACTCTTCGTCAAGACGCCGCGGGACACGATCACGATGTTGATGGCGCGCAACGAAGAGTTTGGCACGTTCGCCGCGGGACTATTTCTGCGAGACGCTTGTGCACTGCGATATTGGAATGCTGGAGGTGACGCGGCCGCGCGCGCGCTCTCGCCCGGTGTGCTTCTCTTCGTGCACGGCCTAACACTCGCAATCAACGAAGGACGCGCGCAGTTGGACTTCTTGCGCGGGAACGAACCGTACAAGTACGAGTGTGGCGCGGTAGACGCGCAGGTTATGAAGTTGGAGATCCCTCGATGAGCCGCTTGAGCCACCAGAAACCGTGCGCGGGGCGTGCGCCTGCAGGCCCGCTCCCTGACGGCTCGCGTATTCGCGTGTTGCAACTGCTTGCTACAGGGACCAATGGTGGCGCGCAAGAGAGCCTCGTCAATACGGTGCTGCGTCTAGATAACTCACGCCACGAAGTGTGTGTGGTCTCACTCTCACACGGGAGCACGGTGAAGCGACTCGAACGTCTGAAGATTCCCGTTGAGGTGATTGAAGACGAGCACGACGATCGCGCGGCGGCGGCGCTCGCCGAGCGGATGATCGCGCTGAAGACGCAGGTTATCCATGCGCATATGTTCCGCGCCGATGTTGTTGCGGTGTACGCAGCAGACCTCGTGGAGAAGCGCACAGGGGTTCGTCCACTTGTGGTTTCCACGCTGCACTCGAGTCGCTTCCGTTCTGCGGAGGATCGGGAACTACTGGAGAAGCTCACGCCGCGCATTGACTGGCTGATCGCCGTGAGTGATGCAATCGTGCGCAAGATCGTGGCGGAGAACCGCGACAGTACCGCGATCAGCAGGATCTACAACGGCGTGGACCTAGAACGCTTCGATGAAGCGCCTGGCCGCGACGTCGTGCGCAAGGAGTTCGGCATCCCAAGTGACGCTCCAGTGGTGGCGGCGATCGGTCGCCTTGAGCCTGAGAAGGGGCACCCCACGCTCATTGAGGCCTGGCCGCTGGTGCACCACCACTTCCCGCAGGCGCGCCTCTTGATCGCTGGCGAGGGTTCCGAACGAGATCGGCTCGAAGGGCTCGCCGCTGCACACCTCCGTAGCGAACTCTGCTGCGACAGCGTTGCGTTCCTTGGTCGTCGCGATGACATCCCTGCCGTCTTGGCGGCGGCAGATGTGGTGGCTATGCCGAGCTACCGGGAAGCACAAGGGATCGCCATCCTTGAAGCCCTCGCAGCAGAGCGACCGGTAGTGGCGAGCAACGTGGGCGGAATTCCAGAGATGATCTCCGATGGTGAGACAGGAATCTTAGTTCCGTCGCACGACCCATCCGCACTAGCAGCGGCGATCATTGCACTCTTCACACATCCAGATCGCGCGGCGAAACTCGCCGCCGCTGGGCACGAGATGGTGCACGAAGAGTTCTGCATTGACTACATGATGCGAGACATTGAAGCGATCTATGCGCTCGCCGTAGGTGGTGATGCAACACTCGTCCCTGATCGGAACGGCGCTCGTGCGTAGCGGCGTTCGCGCTTAGCGGCGGACAGCGCTCCAGTAGCGCTCGGCAGATCCAGAGCGACCAGCATCAAGTGCCACGCGCGCGCCGTGTCCACGCACCGCGTCTGCCATCTTCTCTACAGAGCCAAAGAGGTGCGGTGTTTGCGATTCGTAGAGTGAGATCCCCTGAATCTTTGTCTCAATGACCGCACTCGTGTCCACAATCTCAGGCGTCAGCGCAACATCTGATGGAAGTTCGGCGGTGTATTCCGCAGGGAGTCCACCCTGTGCGTTGAACTCGCTCCACCACGCGTACGGGAAGTCTTCATAGAACGAGATTCTGCTCGCCCAGTCTGGGCCAGGCATCTCCCACTTGCGTGGTTCTGCCAGCAGTGCCGCACCAACCTTGCGTGCGAGCTGATGATCAACATGTGACCCAATGCCGAGCGGGAAGTAGACCTGCTGCGGCTCAAGTCGCGCGATCTCCTGTGCAAGCAGCGCAACTGGTGCCACATCGCCGTCGCGAACCCGACCGAGCAACTGCTCGTCACCTTCGTAGCCACGGAAGACCGCGTCTGGAAGATCGAGAAAGATCACCGCCGCCTCACTGAAGAGCGCGTAGCGCTCATCTTCCATCTTGCGCTGCGCCATGGCGTCACCCGCCGCAGCTGCTACGGCAATGGCACCAGGAGTTGTTGTCCCCTGTCCGCCAACCGCATCCACATCTTTTGCGTGTGGGAGTCCGCCGCCGCCACTGATATCTGCTTTGCGATACCAGGATGCGCGCTGCCAGAACTCTTTTGCGCTCGCATCCGCCTCCTGCTGCGTTGCGGCGAGTCGACCGCGCTCCGCCTGCCACGGCGCAAGTTCGCTCTCCGTTTCACCCGGAACATCCACGTCTGCGGCCACAGAGCCGCGGTCAAATGACTCTGTCGCTGGCCAGATTGCCTTGCCGCCGAAACCGAGCGCCTGGCGCTGGTACGAGGACATGCGCGTGAGATCACCGTGCCCGGAGAAGACGCTGATGATGATCACGTTCTGTCCAAGTTCGCGTAGGTGCGCAATCAGTCCGCCGCACGAGAGCGCCGCGTCATCTGGGTGTGGTGAGATGAAGATGTGGCTCATAGGGTCAGGTCAGCGCAACATGCCGCGCGCGGTAACTGCGCTACGGGCTAGGCGAGACGCTCGGCGACTCGGACGCGCTCGGCGCAGGCGTCGCGGAGAGCGCCTTGGGGAACGTCTTCAAGAAGCCATCACGACCAAAGATCATTGGGTAGGCGATCACGGCCGCAATGGCGATCGTGCAGATCAGCACGAAGGTTCGGGGTCCGCGGTCTTTGGTCATGCGGGTGATTCTAGCGGGGTCAGCGCAGGGAGGCGTATCCGGTGAGTTCCACGTAGGCGTCGCCTCGGATTGGGCGGCCGTTTAGGCTGCCGCGCACCATGTTGGATCCCTCCCAGTAGATGACCCCAGTGGTCGCTCGCGTATCGAGCTCCTGATCCTTCACATCTGGGGTGATCGTGACCTGCAGGCCACGCGTGGGGATCTTCAGCTCCCAGCCGGAGGGCCAGACCGCCCCCGTGTGTGGGCTCGTCCACTCGCCTGTCGGCGTCAGCTGGATCTCACTCCCGTCAATCCGTTCAAAGTCGCCGTCTCCATTGATCCACGTGCCGTAGATGAGTGGGTAACTGCCGTCGGCGGCACGGACAAAGGAGAGGGTCACCTCAATCCCGCGAGCACTCCCGTCATCCAGCGTGAGTGCGAACCAGTCCCATCCGCCACCACCCACCGCAATGAAGTCACCCCACTGATGGTCGAACCAGGACGTCCCCTGCACGGCGAGAACTTCACCATCAACAGTGAGCGTTCCACCGGTTGGCATGCGCGTGCGCGAGTAGTAGTAGGAACCGCCCGCAACATCAAAGTCCACCCAACCATCGTTGTCGTGCAGCACTGGCGCTTCTGGTGCGGCAAGCTGCAGATTGAACCACTCCGCGCCAATCTGCATGGAACCATCAAGCCCAACGATCATGCTCCACGGATCGTTCTCAAATGTGGCGGGACTCAACGGGTCTGCGCCAGTGATGGCAAACGCTGCAGCGATCGGCGCGTCAATCATCGCGGTGATGTCCACCTGCGGACCAATCTCGGCACGCTCGTAGTAGGTAAACGATCCTCCACGCCCGTTGCGCGGCTTCTCTGTCAGCGCCATGTGTGACGCCCAGGTAACAGGGAAGTCACCGCGAATTGCGCGGAAGATGACTGCCTCATATCCAAACGCACGCGAACCATCCAGCGTGGTCAGGTGCCCAGTGACGTACCACCACTCGGTGAGTCGATCATGCGGCGCGTCGTCGCGCGGGAACTGCACCGGTTGCGGATCATTGCGCGGCGGCGGCGGCGTCGCCTTGACGATCGGCGCGCCAGCAACGGCTGGTGGATTCGCCAAGATTGGACCAGTGCAGGCGCTCACCGTGAGGAGCGCGAACATCAGTGCAAGCGCGTTCATCATCTGCTTCATCATCGGCTGCGCGCCTCCGCTTCCGCTTCACTGGCAATGCGACCGGCGAGTAGACGCTGCATCCACTTCGGCGACCACCAGTTCCAATCACCAAAGAGGCGCATCGTTGCAGGGACCAAGAGGGCGCGAACAATTGTGGCGTCAAGCGCCACCGCAATCGCAACACCAACGCCGAGCGCTTTGATCAACACGATCTCCGCGAAGATGAACGACGCAGAGACAACAAAGACGATGAGTGCGGCAGAGGTGATGATGCGTCCACTGCGCTCAAGGCCACCCGCAACGGCGGCCACGTTGTCACCGGTGCGATCATAAATCTCGCGCATGCGCGTGAGGAGGAAGACTTCGTAATCCATGGAGAGCCCAAAGAGGACACAGAACAGGATCACGGGGATGGTGGTCTCCACAAATCCGAGCGGCGCAAATCCAAGGAATGCGGAGAGGTTCCCGTCTTGGAAGATCCAGACGAGTGCGCCGAAGCTCGCAAGGATGGAGAGCATGTTCATGAAGACCGCCTTGATCGGCAGCACAATGGAACGCAACAGCACCGCGAGGATGAGCAGCGTACTGATGATCACCACCGCGGCGGAGCGTGGGAACTCTGCGGAGATGGTGTCCACCACATCAACAATCTCCGCGGCACCTCCACCAATGAGCGCATCCACACCATCTGGTGGCGTGATCGCACTCGGTGCTCCTGCGCCGAGCGCGTCTGGCCGAGCGGCGCGCAACTCTGCCACGAGTGCGCGGGATTCTGGTCGATTCGGACCGTAGGTTGGCGTGATGGAGATCGCGGTGAGATCGTCCTTAGTGGTCAGCGAGAGGATCTGCACGGCGAATCGATCCGGTGGCGCACCAGCAGGTGACGCGTAAAGAAGCTGATACTGCGCAAGGTTCAGACGCGGATCAATCGAGACGAACGATTCCACACGCGCAATCCGCGGATCCGCCTGCATCTTCTGCACCCAGTTGTAGAGGAGGGTGATGTTCTCGGGGCTCGTGGCAGGACCTTCGGTGCGAACGGCAATGCTCATTGGGCCGAACGAACCTTCGCCAAACGCCTCGGTCAGCGCGTCGAGCGCCTGCCGACTCGGCACGCGTTCAGGGAGGACGCTCCCGTCAGGTGCGTTGAAGCGGACACCGAGCCACGGCGTGCCGAGCGCTACCAGGAGCGCAAAGGTGGGGAGCGCCACGGCGAGCGGCCGGCGCATCACGGCGCGTGCGAGGCGGGCCCACGGCCCCTGCTCGTTCACCCGACCGCTGCCGAGCTTCCGGATGGCGAGGCGATTCACGCGTGAACCGAGCAGGCTCAGGAGGGCGGGCATCAGGGTGATGCTTGCGGCAACGGCAATGGAGACGGTCACCGCACCCGCAATGCCGATGCTGCGCAGGATCGCAAAGTCGAAGAGGGCGAGCCCAGCAAGGCCGAGCATGACGGTCACGCCAGAGAAGAAGACGGCGCGTCCGGCGGTTGCCACCGTTCGTTGCACCGCGTCGCCAATCGCCGCACCGCGCCCGAGCTCTTCACGGAAGCGCGAGACAAGCAGCAGCGCGTAGTCAACGCCAAGGCCGAGTCCGAGCAGCGTGGTGAGGTTCAACACGAAGATGCTCATGCGCGTCGCCTGCGCAATGCCGAAGATTGCGGCGAGCCCAACGATCACCGTCGCGCCACCAACGGCGAGTGGCAGACCTGCGGCGACTGCGGATCCAAACACCAGCAGCAAGACGATCGCGGCGAGCGGAAGGCTGATCAGTTCGCTGCGCTGGAGATCTGTCTCCGACACACTCTGAATGTCTGCATAGAATGAAGGACCGCCAGCAATTGCAACCTTGATCCCTGGAACCGACTTGATCGCCGCCTGGATCCCTTCGAGCGCCGCGGGCGAATCATCGGGCTTCAGGTCGAGCAGAATCACGTCGTAGACGATCTTCTTTGTTACGTTGACTTGCGAAGGTGCAATCAAGTGGGAGCGCGAGCCAACCACATGTGGTGCCATCAGCACACCAGCGACCGCCTCTCCTGCCGCAACCTCAAACTGCGGTGTGCCAGGGATCAACGTCTCGGAGCTGATCGCAAGCACAAGTGCCGATGGTGGCGCGCCGAGCTCCTCCTCAAGGATCGCGCGCGCCCGCGCGCTCTCAAGCGTTGGCAGGTCGAAGCCGCCCGCTTGCAGCGCACCTGGCGCCTGCGGTGCAAATGGGAGCGCACATGCAATCAGCAGCATCCATGCGCCAATGACCCAGGTACGGCGTGCATGCACCCATGCACCGAGTCGTTCAAACGGTGGGAGTGAAGCCGTTCGCTTCGCCACTATCGCGCCGCCACTATCTGCCCACCGCAAGTCGCGATGCGAGTGAGTCGGGGAGCCCGGCGGCGTCGATCGCTTCTTGCGCACTCGGGATGTCGTACTCCACGCGGCGCCACGTCACGCGACCGAGGCCAGCGCTTGCTTCGTCGCGCTCCCAGAGCAGCCATGCTGCGCGCGGATCTCTGTCGCGCGGTTGCCCAACAGATCCGGCATTCACCAGTGCTGCGCCGTGCAGCGGGATCGGTTCATCACCAACCGCAGTCAGGTGCGCAACCTCGCCGCGGAGCTCCCAGAGTGCTGGGATGTGCGTATGCCCATGGAAGAGGAGCGGCGTGTTGAGTCCGCGCAGATTCTCTTCCGCGGTGGCGGCATCCATGACGTACTCCATGATTGGATCACGGAGCGACGCGTGCACCAGCGTTGCTGAGCCCATCTCCAACACGCGCGGAAGCGCACGCAACCATTCGCGACTCTGCGCGGTGAGCACCTCACGCGTCCACATTGCCGCCGCATACGCACCTTCGTTGAAGCTCTCCACAATCTCATCACCGAGTGCGGCAAGGTCGTGATTCCCCATCACGCCGGTTGCACCCACGCGTTGCAACTCTTCAATCACCTCGTTCGGCGACGCGCCGTAGCCAACCACATCCCCGCAGTGCCAGATCGGCGCGCTCGGCGCAACCTTCGCAACATCATCAAGCACGGCGCGCAGCGCCTGGATGTTGGCGTGCACGTCAGAGAGGATGACGACGCTCATCAGGCGGCCGACTTCATCGCGTTACGACCGATTTCTAAAGCGCTTCAGCAGCCCAAGCCGCCAGGCGCCAATCAGGACGAGCGCAGGAAGGCCAATCGCCAAGAGGATCGTTTCGAACGGCGCAAGGTACACCTGCACCTCTTCCCATCGCGCGCCGAGTGCGGCGCCGCCCCAGATGAGCGCCGCGTTCCAGATCAGTGCGCCGACGGTGCTGTAGAGAAGGAACGGCACCAGTGGCATGCGGGCGATCCCGGCGGGGAAGGAGATCGCGGTGCGGAGGAGCGGGACGAAGCGGCTCCAGAAGACCACCTTCCCGCCGTGACGAGCGAAGAAGCGATCCGCGCGATCAAGGTCCTCAGAAGAGATGCGCACGAAGCGGCCGTAACGGACGAGCAGGCGTCGACCGCCGTACGCGCCGATCGCGTACGCGCCAAAGGTGCCAACCATGGAGCCGAGCGTGGCGAAGAGGATCGTGGGGATCAGCTCCCAGCGGCCGCCCGTGAGTGGCTCAATCGCCGTTGGGTCCGCCACCAAGAATCCGGCGAACGGGAGGATGAACTCCGAAGGGACGGGGAAGCTCGACGCGTCCACCGCCATCGCCACGGCAAGGCCGAGGTAGCCGACCGCCTCATAGAGGGAGGTGATCAGCGGGATCAGGATCTCATCGAGCCATGCGAGCATGCCTCTAGCGTGCCAGAGATCGCCCCCCAGCGAGCGGTTCGCTATGATTTGCGCATGACACTCTTCACGCTTCCGTTTACAAACCCAGTCGAGTTCTTCATCTCGCTCGTCATTGGCGGGGGGTTCGTCTACATCTTCCAGAAGGCTGCAATGAGCCAAGAGCAGCGCGAAACCTCATGGGTGAAGCGCTTCGTCACTGGCCCAAACAGCAAGGTCCTCTGGGGTGCGCTCTTTGTTGGCTGGGCAGTTGTCTTCGGCCTCCTCCTCGGCAGCTTTGAAGACAAGACGGCACACTCACCGTACGGCTCCGTTGGCCTAGTTGCGCTCTTCTCCGGCTTCTTCGTGATGATGGGATTCATCTGGGCGAGCATCGGCGAATAGCCGACTCACTCAAGAAGCAACCGTTTACTCGCCGCAGGCGTCGGCGTTCAGCGTCCCCATAATCCAACTCCAGCCGCGGAAGTTCCCCGTGCGCCCAACGTGGAGTGGGTGCGTGCAATCCCAGGCGGCGGCGAAGCTGTCCAACACATCACCCGCATCAAGGCGTGCGCCGTTGTGGAAGCGCACGTCACGGCGGAGCGCGCATTCCACCTCAAGTCCATCCTCAGAGGCAACGCATGCAGTGGCCAGTCGCGGCTCCGCGGAGGTGCCGCCCGCCGCGTATCCGTAGAGGCCTTCCATCACTTGCGCACAGATGCGTACCGCTTCACGATCCTCTTCGTCCATGCAGTAAACCCCAGCAGGCTCGCCACCCTGCAACCAGGTGAAGGTGTTGCTCCCCTCAACACTCACAGCAGAGAAGCGCTCCATCACAACTGGTGACGCAACAAGGCCGCGCACTGCGGCACGCGTCGCAATCAGTGATGCACCGTTCGCAATCGGCACTACTGGAACTTGCGTACGAATCTCGTTGTTGATCTGCGTGAAGAGCGCTTCGCGCGCTGCTGGATCTGATTCACGTTGCGCCTCATCCAGGAGCGCAACGAGGCGCGGGTACTGATCGCCGTGCGCAGGACCGGAGGTGGAACCGAAGTCAATGCCGAGTGAATTCCACGCCTCGGGATAGTCAGGGAGTGCTGCGGAGAACGACGCGCCGCGCAACTCTCCAGAGAGCAGCTTCCCTATGTAGCCACCCGCCTCCTGGACATCCAACGTGACGCGAATCCCGACTGCGGCGAGTTGCGCCTGAATATCTGTTGCCACCGCCACAGGATCTGGGAGGAAGGCGCGCGGCGTTTCGCGCAGCGAGAGCGTCAGGTCGAGTCCGTCTGGATAGCCAGCCTCCGTCAGAAGCGCACGCGCCGCAACAAGATCTTGTGCGTACCAGGCATCACCAACACAGGCACCATCAATGACGCACGGCGGCACGTGGGTCGCGAGCGTTGACCCCGATGGATAGAAGAGGTCGACGATCCTCTGCCGGTCGAGCGCCTGTGCAATCGCCTGGCGGACGCGCACGGCGTTCACCGGCGCATAGCGATTGTTGAAGTTCAGATAGAACGTGTTGAACCCTTCGCGCGTCAGGAGCGCAAGCGATGCATCGGCAGCGATCGCCGCTTCATCCGTTGGCGCCGCGTTGTCCGCCGCATCCACCGTCCCTGCGCGCAGCTGCACCAACCGTGCCGCGGACTCCGGCTCCCACTGGATCACCACACGCTCGCTCGCGGCGCGATCACCCCAATACGAGTCGTTGCGCGTCAAGACGATCTGCACACCCTGCTCCCACGCGAGCAGCGCGAGCGGCCCCGTGCCGTTCATCGTGGTGGCCAGAGAGCCGTCCTCAATGGCAGCGGCGAGCCAGCCAGAATCGTTCACGGAGAAGTTTGTCACCGCCAGCTTCTGCGTAAAGGCGGGATCTGGAGCGCAGAGTTCAAAGCGCACCGTCAGCTCGTCAACGGCCTCGATGCGGGCAATCCCAAGGCGTGCCGCACCACTCTCACCAACAACACACGGCGCAGCCTCCGCTTCAGGCCAGCTTCGTGCCGAGAAGGCGATCTCAGACGACGGCGCAGGGGCGGCGGTGCACGAGGCAGCGATCAACGCAAGCGCAAACGCAAGACGTGCAGCAGTCATCTGTCTGATGGTAGCGAGTGCGACGGATGCCAGTGCAGCGCCTAGAATCACGCGATGCCTTCGAACAACACCACAACCATCAAGAAGAACGACCCGCGCGACCTGCGGCTGGTCACGGCTGGGCAGGGGATCAGCATGGTCGGCACCGCGATCAGCGACCTTGCGATCCCGATCATGGCGGTGGACCTGCTCGGTGCGAACTCGTTCGGCACGGGGTTGCTTGGTGCCGCCACAACAGTTGGCTACTTGGTCTTTGGTTTGCAGGCGGGCGTCTGGATTGACAGACTGCCGCGCCGGCAGTTCCTGCTCGCCGCAGATGTGGTGCGCGCGCTGCTGATCCTTGCGATCCCGCTCCTCTACGCGCTGAATCTACTGACGCTGCCGCTCCTCATTGCGCTGCAAATCGGCATTGGCAGTGCGAGCATCTTCTTCAACCTCGCATGGCCCGCATACCTGCCGCGACTCGCCACCGGCGACATCTTGCTGAAACTCAACGCGCGACTCGCGCTCCTTGGCGAGATCTCAGGATTCTTAGGACCTGGAATTGCCGGCGCACTGATTGGGCTCGTCAAGGCACCGTTCGCGCTTGTTGCAGACGCGTTCACATTTGTGGTGAGCTACATCTCGCTCGCCGCCATCAAGACACCAGAACCACCGCGCGCGAAACACTCGGGTCTCACCGTGACGCAAGAGCTGCGCGATGGTCTGCGCGCCGTCTGGCAGCGCCCCACGTTGCGCCTCATCACGCTGGAAGCGATCAACGGCAACATTGCGTTCAGTATCATGATCGGACAGTCCGTCATCTACCAGCGTCTCGACCTTGGCTTTGAGCCGGCGCTGATTGGCGCAATCTCGTCGATCGGTTTTGCTGGCGGCGCCATCGGCAGTCTCCTTGCGCCACGAGCGCTCAAGCGCGTTGGCTTCGGCAGGCTGCTCTTCTTGGTTGCCGTGCTCTTCGGTTGCATCGAATTCTTGCAGCCGCTCGCCGCCGTTGTGCCGCGCGAGTTCGCCTTCCCGCTCGTTGCCACCAACTTCTTCCTTGGCGGATTTTTGCTGCTGCTCTATGTGGTGCCGGCGACCGCCTTCCGGCAGCAGGTGGTGCCTGATCGACTCCTGGGCCGCGTGATGTCGGTGAACCGCGTGGCAACGTGGGGCTTTGGCGCAACGTTCGGCTTCTTCATCGGCGGCGTCATCGCAGAAGCCACCTCACGCCCTATTGCGCTCCTCGTCTCCGCCACCATCCAGACGCTCGTGCCGCTGCTCATGTTCGGCTTCGGCAGCTTCCGCTCCATCAAGAGCATTGAAGAGGCGGTAGCATTGGACAACAAGAAGCGCGCGCACTAGCGTGCGCCATATTGCAAGCAACAACTAAAGGAGTAAATCAGATGTGCAAGAAGGTCACCTGCGACACCTGCCACAAGCCAACCTGGGAGGGTTGCGGCGAACACATTGAGGACGCCCTGAAGGACGTTCCAACAAACGAACGCTGCACCTGCCCGCGCGAAGAAGAGAAGAAGTAGCGCGCTAGGCGCGCACCGTCTCTCCCCACTTATTGGCGCCCGCGTCGCTCTTGGTGGCGAGCCAGACGATCAGCACGATCCAGCCAATGATCGGGATCAGGCCAACCAGCAGCCACCAGCCGCTCTTCCCAATGTCATGCATGCGTCGAACCCCGAGCGCGATCCCTGGGATGAACGTGGCGATGCCGAAGAGCGACTGCAGTAGGTCGCCAGGGAAGAGCACATCGAGCACCCCCGCCGCCGCACTCGCGATCAGCGTAAAGAGCACGAACCACCAGTACTCCGATCGGCTCGCCCGCCCCGAGATTTGCGCGTACGCCCCCGTGGTCATGTTCCGCTTCACCGACTGCACGAACTCCATCTGACACCTCCACTAGTGGCGGCAGTAGCGCCGCACTCAGCGCAATGTTACTCCTGAACGAAAAGCAAAGAGACGGACACGCTGCGCTAGGCTGCGCGCATGGCTTTTCGACTCTTCCGCCGCATCAAGATTGCGCCGGGCATCACCATCAATCTCAGCAAGAGCGGCCTCTCCGCATCCGCAGGGATGCGCGGCGCACGCGTCACTCTTGGCCCACGCGGCGTGCGCCGCACGGTAGGAATTCCAGGCACTGGTGTCTCCTATACGGAGAACAGTTCGATTGGCGGATCCTCAAAGCGTGGTCGGCGCACGAGGAGCACACGCCCCACAGATGACGAAGCGCACGAGCAGGTCTCCAGCGCCCAGGGCTGCCTCACGATCATCGTTGCGATCGTGATCATTGCGATCCTCGCCGCGATTGGGAGCAACTAGAACGGCACGTGCCACCTAACTGGCACGGAAACAGCCCATACTCTTCGTGTGTTCTGGGTAGGAGGTTTGGTGGGTGCGTTTTTTGGATTGGCGGGGATCTTTGTTGCCGCCTGCCTCTATCTCTTCTATGCGCTGGTGAAGCTCGTCTTCCTGCTTGCCACCTTCACCGCTCAACTGATCTTTGCGATTAGCGGCCTGATCGCTCGAGCGATCATCTACCTCTACCACCTGATCCGCGCTCGAAACGCCACTCCTCCCGCCGCACCACGCACCAAGAAGCGAGTCCCAGCTGGCTTGAGGCCGAAGCGGATTGCGAGGAAGCGGAAGGCGAAGCTATGAAGCTGAGTCTCGTTGGTGCGGCTGCTGGTCAGCGTTGAGCTACTGCGCTGCAAAGCGGTTAGCGTAAGCACATGAACGCTGCTCAGGTCCATTGGCTATGCGAAACTTCCTTGCGACGCGTGCGCAGTACCCACATGATGCGCATCGGGCCACGCTATGACTAGCTTGCACGAGCTGTTCACTATCCAGCAATCCGAGGAACTGAAGGAAATTGTTTACGGCTTTGCGCCATGGGGAGGTGAAGACGAAGTTGTGTTTATCCCAAAACACTGGGCAGATCTATTCGTAGCATTGCAAACATCAACAACCTGGGGCGAACTGAGCGACCGTATTGGAACGGAGAAAGCCCACTTATTGTATCTGTACTCAGCCAGGGGTTACGATGAAGCAGAGATTACTCAGGGCCTGTATCCGAAACCAAGTGCCAATGAATTGTTCTCCTTTCGAGAACTCACAAATGACTTTATGGATGTTCCAGATCCCCGCGAGGCATCGCTCGTGCGCGCATGGTTGCCCGAGGATTTAATTGTCAAGTATGCAGCGGAATGTCACCCGATAATACCTTACGGTGGAGGGACATGGATTGAGATTGCGTGGTCCAACACAGATCTTATTGTGAATGAGTTACGCGCAAGAGGATACACTTGCATTGAAGACTGGCGCGCGATCCGCGAAGTCTATGATTACTCTTTGTGAAAACAACCGAATTGCAAGAGGTCGCCGAATCCCTCCTCCAATACCCCGCCGTGTCTGTTGACCTCGCCACAAAGCTTGCCAAGCAGTATTACGGCCGCTACGCACAGCGGCGCGGTTCCATGGTGGTGGATGTGGTGTCGAGCGCGTGGCGCAACTACGATCGCGTGGAGAAGCACATCGTGCCGGCGTTCGAGAAGAGCGTGCGCACACCAGACCTGAAGGCGCTTGCCAAGGAGATCCCGAACATTCCTGGACTGCGCGGTGGTGAAGCGGCAGCGATGCAGGCAGCGGCCGCAGGGCTGCTGCGATTCGCCAAGGAGAGGCGACCCGCCACGCTCAGCGACGACGAGAAGATCGTGAAGGCGTGGGCCAAGTACGCCGAACCCTTCCGATTCACGACGAAGAGCGAACCGTACGTTGGTGCGGTGAAGAAGATTGGACCTGCGCTCTTTGCGTACATGCGCATGCGCGCTGGTGCCGATGCGATCAAGGCCGATGTCTGGGTTGCACGCGTCCTGGAAGAGCACGGTGCCACGTTCAAGAATGCGACGGATGTGATTGAGGTGACGCGATATGCGGAGGCGGTCGCCGAAGCGATGGGCGTCTCACGTCTCGTCCTTGACCAGATGCTTTGGCGTGGCGAGTGGAAGATCACGCAACACGCGCTCGACGAGTTGGAGAAGACCGCCGCCTGGAGGAAGTTCGCTGGCCCGTACAGCAGGTTCCTCGAACGCAGGGCGCGCCCCGCAGACATCTACGGCCCAAACGGTGCACTCGACGGCTGGGGCATGTCGTTCAAGCACCCAGGCGAACTATGGGAAGTCCTCGCCCGCAACATGGGCGGCGGCATGCCGCCCGAGGTCCCGAAAGCGTTGGTGGCACTCTGCGGACCGTGGGTGGAGTCGCTGCCGCGCCGGCGAGCTAAAGGCGATTGAAAATGTCCATCACAAATGTGACAAGCGGAGATGTAGCGTTGCTGTCCGACGGTCGCCTCATTCTCGTGGAGAAACAAACTGGAAAAACAGTTAAGGGCAAGGCATTCGCTGCTCCACGGACACCTGGTCCAATTGTAGAATCTGGAAAGCCTGTTTCGGTTCAAGCAGATCAGATATCACTTGTAAGCGACCTTCATGTTGCATGGGTATCACCGGCACGATTTGCGGTAGAAACAAATGGAGTTGAAGAAGAGCTCCTTAGGCAGACGGCGCTACGTGCGGTACAGCGACTCGGAGTAGGTGCAAAAGCTGTGATTACCAACGCGATGAATATGGCAACAGTTCTTGCCTTTGGAGCCGACGGTCAATGTGTATCTCTCGCGTATGCTAAAAAACAACCGCCTTTCGTAGTGATTAAGGAATTAACAGACGTGAGTTCTGTTGAGCCAGCAGATGCGCCGAGCCCCCCTGCTCCAGACGCAGTGATGGAGGACTGGATAAACACTGGCCACGTTGGCGGGCCCCCTGGGAAGTACAGCGAATCAGGACTACTTGGTCAGCTCTACGATGAAATGAGAGACGAAACCAACCATCGACGCGACGGCGAAAGGAGATGGTTTGATTTAGATGCACGGAAGCCAATCATTGATCGGATCAGACTATGGACAGCACTGCCTTGGATCCAGGCAGCGGAAGTGCAAGCTTTATCTCTTAACGCCAAGCTGGGCCACCAGCGCATCACAGAAGCCAACCCGCTAGAACGGCTGGAGCAGTTCAGTTTTTTGTTTCAACCGGATGCCGCAATCCAAACTGCACTAGAGATTGTTAGCAGTTTTGAAGACTACTTGTTTGATATTGATATAGAAATAGAGAGTGACATAAACGCCCCCGAAGCGGCCTCTATTGCTGGGGTGGGGGCGCACCGTATAGGTTTCGCACAATTCTCACTCCCGTCTTCGCACCCCAGCATAAACAACCTCATTGAAAGATTTCTTGTCACAACTGCGTCTCATGGCTTTCTAGAAGTGGAGGACCCATTAACTCTGGATTCCATTACTTCAAATCTTGACGCATTGATGGATTCGCGAAGCAAGAACAGTCTCGTTGTAATTGATGGCCCAGGCGGTTCTGGTAAAACAACGCGGCTCATGCACATTGCTGCGGCCGAAGCGGCCGAGGGACGCAAAGTTGCGTTCATAGTTTGCAGCGTATCCCTAAAAAATCGCTTACGCAGATTGCAGCGACGTATTCCAGGCTCTGGAAGCTTCCGAAAACATTTTCCTATTCTCTCCGCCGACGCGGTCACTTTAGGAGATATCAACGACCTGAATCGCACCGCTGCATCTCGGTCGGCTAGTGCAGGGATGTACCAACCAGGCGGTGGCCTTGGATTGAGCGGGGAATCGACGCTAGAGCCGGCGTTGCAAGCAGGGCTCCTTGGGGCGAAACGGTCATTTCTTATTGCTGCCCACCAAATTAAGATCAATGTTGGGATGGGGCGATCCGAGTTTGAAACAATCGTCATTGACGAAGCACAAGACCTCTACCCCCAACATTGGCTTCTAGCCCTTTCTCTCTTGGCTGGTAATGCTTCTTCCACAAAAGAAGATTTACAAGTGGAAATCGCGAAGAATGCAAAACTACTCATTGCGTTTGACGAGCGACAGAACATTCTTGAACGCTCGTCAATATTGGACCCACTTATAATCCAGCTCCGAGAGAATGGTGGCATTAAAGTTGAGACGAAGCGGGAAAAGCTGAAAGTCTATGCGCTTTCCTTCCGTGAGGCAGTCGCTTTAGCATCAGCAATTGATGCCCGATTCGGCGAAGGCATGGAATCAAAATGGGTTCGCGTAAAACAGGTCGTGCGCCAAACTGCCGCACTTGCAGATCATGCTTCGCAAGTAATCCAAACGTTTGAGCTATCTCATCCGTGGCTTTATGACGGAATCTGGGGTGGGCTTGGCTTGTCGAGTAAGACAGATCGCGTAGAAGACCCAATCAACGTCTTGAATCCGAGTGATCTAGAAGATCTAGTTAGATCAATTGAGCGCCAGGATCGTCAATCCAAGCAGGACGGCACCTTACAGTTGGCAGTGGCTTTGCCTGACGCGTGGGCGAAGCAAACATCTGGGCAGTGGCTTCTAGGCGATCTCACTTTGAGGCTACTTGCGGCCGGCCTTCTAAAAGCCCGCACACCCCATTTGGCTATAGGGTCGGCGTCAACGATACTCCGTAAGGCTGCAATCACCACAGACGCCACAGGAGTTCGCGGAGACGACTTTAGCCTCCAGTTGACGGAGTGTGGCCGCCTAGAGTTTCTCGTGATGAAGGGCAACAAAAGGGGCTCAAGCAGCTATGCGTATAAAAAGGTCCTTTCCAGGGTTGCAAATGAAGCAATTTTACTGAAGCAGAATGGACCAAGCAACATCATCCTTGCAGATTCGTACACGCTGAAAGGATTTGAGTTTGGAACGCTTATGGACATGACTGGAGATGGCGGCGAGGGCTCTGTAAAAAAGACATACACGCTTGCTACGCGACCACGCTGGAGGCTGGTCTCAGGAAGCGTTGGAGAGGTTCAAATCCCTCAGCAAACGGGCTATAGCGCGCTATGCAAGGCGCTTGTCAATGCTTTTCAATCGGACATCATTCCGTTTATAAGTCGCATTGGCCTCATGGATCTGCAGCGGGGGGAATCTTCCGCAGGGGAAATGGCAGCGTTAGTGGCTCAATTTACAGATTCACACAAGAGATCTGGGTTGCCATCAGCGCATGATCCGGCACTCCATGCGAACACCCGCGGCATCCAGGATGCTCGCGATCAATAGCCTTCCAGCTGTACGTGCCTGACAGACCACGCAACGATCCACCGACAAAGACGTGATCAATCCGCGTGCCGGGTCCACTTCTGCCGCGGAAGCTGACGCCGTCAGCAACTGGAACCAACTGCAAGCCAACCTCAGCAAAGCGCTCCGCGAGTCGCAGCTTGCGGTCGAGCGGTCGGATGAAATCTGCGTTCAAGTCGCCGGCCAGAATTAGGTTGTGCCCGCGGTACGGGGCGAGTGCATCAAAGAGCCAGTCCCAGAGCAGCGCGTAACCGCCCGGAGTCTTGCTGTAATCAGGCATGCGGAATCCCACACCGATCACCCCAGAGGCGAGCGTGACGCTCAGGAAGTTGGCGTGGGCGCTGACAAGGTCAAGTTCCGGCTGGGGGATTGGCCCGAGCGTGTGAGGCTCTCTAGTGGCGATCAGGATCCGATTATCCCCAGCCCCTTGATCCTCCGAGACGCTCACCGACGCGGCACCCCCCGCTTGGAGTACCTGAGCGAGAGATGGCACCTCGCCTCCTGGTACGTGCTCAGTAAGTGCGAGCAGATCTGCCTGGAGCCCCATGAGCTCCCGACCGACCCAGGCCGGGACCGGCCGCGCGTGAGTCCGCGCATTCAGGTTCCAGGTGGCTACACGGAACTGCATGAGGGCCATCCTGGCAGAGCCGCGTGCCAACGATCTGGCACGCTCCTGAGGGAGCCTCAGCGCGTACCATCAGGCACGTACGAAGTGCTTATCAGCAGAGGAGTTAGCGGTGAAGAAGCTAGAACGACTTGAACCGGTTCACCCACGGGAGATCTGGCCAACTGAGCCAGAGTTCACCAAGTGGTTAGCGGAACCTGAAAACCTGCTTCAGCTAGGTGAAGAGGTCGGCATTGATCTAGTGCTGATTGAGGTCGAGGCGGCCGTGGGTGACTTCTCCGCTGACATCCTGGCGAAAGACATTGCGAATGACGAGAGAATCATCATCGAGAACCAATTTGGTTCAACGAACCATGACCACCTTGGCAAGATCATTACCTACGCATCAGGGCATACTGCCAACCGTGTGATCTGGATCTTTGAGAACATTCGCGAGGAACATCGTCAGGCGATTGATTGGCTCAACAACAATACGGATGACGACCTCTCTTTCTTCGCCGTTGAGCTAGAAGTTTGGCGAATCAAAGACTCCGACCCAGCTCCGCGGTTCAACATTGTGTGTAGACCGAATAACTGGGCGAAGACGATCAAACAGCGCGGTACAGCAGGTGAGATGACCGGCGGTCAGCAGCAGCAGTTTGAGTTCTGGACTGCACTCCGTGATCACAATCGCGAGAAGCAGCTGAACGTAAGGCTTCAGGCTCCAGCGCCACAGCACTGGACTAATGTCAGCATCGGTACGAGTCTCGCGCACGTAGCGCTGACAATGCACCGACCTGACGAGCGACTAGGTTGCGAGCTCTACATCAACGATGAAAAGGATCTGTTCCAATTCCTCATGAACAATAAGACGGCGATTGAAAAGGAACTTGGAACTGAACTTGAATGGCGCGAGGCGAAGAAGGCGTGCCGCATTCTTCAATACCGCTTCGGCTTTGATATTGAGAAGCTTCAAGAATATCCAGCGCACTTTGATTGGCTACTAGAGCGCGCCACAACGTTCAGAAAGGTGTTTGGTGCGTGGGTTATGAAGTATCAACAAAGCTAAATGAGCACAGCACAAGTCACCCAGCAAGAGATTGAGTCTTGGCTCTGGGAAGCGGCCAACATTCTGCGCGGCCCGGTTGATCCGGCAAACCTACGCGACTTTGTGTTCCCGCTACTCTTTCTGAAGCGCCTCAGTGATAGTTGGGATGAAGAGCAAGCGAAAGCAGTAGCGAAGTTTGGAAAAGACCTAGACGACGCCACCGCAGCAGACTTCCACACCTTCCAAATCCCAAAGGGCTGCCACTGGACCGACTTGCGACGCGCCGCAGAGAACCATGGCGTGGTGATCCAGAACGTCATGCAGCGCATTGAAGAGGCGAACCCAACCCGCTTGGCGCAAATCTTTGGCAGCGCACCATGGGCCGACAACAACAAGATGCCGGCTGAGCGTCTTGAACGACTCGTCGACCATTTCAGCCAGCGTGACCTGAGCCCTTCGAAGGTTTCGAACGACTTGCTGGGTGGCGGCTATGAATACCTGCTCAAGCGCTTCTCAGATGAAAGCGCGACGTCAGCTGGTCAGTTCTTCACCCCGCGCGCCGTGGTGCACCTCATCGTGCGCATTCTTGGGCCGCAGCCAACCGATTCGGTGTACGACCCAGCGTGTGGCTCTGCCGGCATGCTCATTGAAGCAGCGAGCGAGGTGGTTCAATCTGGCGGCAAGGTGGGGCGTATGCGCTTCTACGGCCAGGAGGTAAACCAGACATCCGCGGCTATTGGTCGCATGAACCTACTCATCCACGAAGTAGAAGATGCACAGATTCGCCGCGAGGACACCTTGCGTCAACCGAAGTTTACGGACGCCAAGGGGAAGCTCGACCAGTTCGACATGGTGGTGGCTAATCCGCCGTTCAGCCTGAAAGATTGGGGCGCGGACAAGTGGGCGAGTGACCCACACAAGCGTGCAATTGGCGGCGTACCACCAGCAACGAAGGGCGACTTCGCCTGGGTCCAGCACATGATCGCCTCGATGAAGCCAGACACTGGTCGTGTTGGCGTAGTAATGCCGCACGGCGTGCTGTTCCGCGGCAGCAGCGAAGGCGCTATTCGCCAGCACCTCATTGAGAACGACATGCTTGAGGCCGTGATTGGCCTAGCGCCAAACCTCTTCTATGGCACCACCATTCCAGCGTGCTTGCTGATCTTCCGCGCAAGCAAGCCCAAGGAGCGCAAGAAGCACGTGTTGTTCATTGACGGGTCAAAGCGGTTTACTAAGGGGAAGAACCAGAACGAGCTCTCAACAACGGATGTCCAGGACCTGTTCGACACCTACGCCAAGGCGGACGGTGACGGTAAGGCAGACATTGCTGCCCGACTCGTGCCGCACGAAGAGATCGCCGGAAACAAGTTTGACCTCAACATTGGGCGCTACTTAAAGACGGCCGCGGCGGAGGTTGTGGATGTGGCGACCGCCCTTGCAGCCCTTGATAAGGCCCGCACCAACCTTGCCGCAGCAGAGAAAGCGATGCGGGAGCGACTCAAGGCAGCTGGCTATGAGGGATAGTTGGCCGAAAGTCACGCTTGGCGACGTCGCTGACATCAATCCTGAGAACACAGACCAGTTGCGGGACAACGATGAAATCACGTACATCGACCTATCGTCAGTTTCTTCTGCAGCAGGAATTTCGGCGGACCTATTTCATGGAAGCTATCGCATAGCGCCTGGTAGGGCTCGACGCATTGTTCGCAAGGATGACGTACTGATTTCAACGGTTCGCCCGTACCTCAAAGGCTTCTCAATGGTCCCGCAATACCTAGATGGCGCAGTAGCCTCTACGGGATTCTGTGTGTTGCGCGCCAAGCGGAAGCAAATCCTTCCAGGGCTAATCTGGGCAGTTGTGGGTACGGATCAATTCGTTGAAAACCTGATGAGTAAAGCGACTGGTTCAAGTTATCCTGCAGTGCGACCGTCAGATGTCGCAGCGCATCCTATTGCGTTACCCCCGCTCGCGGAACAGACGCGCATCGTTGACGTCATGTCCTCCGTCGACGCCTACATCGCTGCGTTGCAGCAGCAGGCAGACGATGCTCGGTCCGCACGCAATGGAGTGCTGCATGAGCTGCTGACTGCTGGCGGCAGTAGCTGGATTGAGACCACGCTCGGGGAAGCGGTCAACATTCAAAAAGGAAAGAAGCCACCGTCCTTAGGCGATGAAGCCACCATCGGACAGCCGTATCTAACTGCAGATGTTTTACGCGGGAGCGCCCCGTCACAATTCGTACCCCAATCCGCATTAGGTATGTGCGTTCAGCTTGAAGAAGACGAAACCGTTTTGTTGTGGGATGGCGCTGGCGCCGGTGACGTGTTTAGGTCTACTACGGGCGTGCTGGCTTCTACAATGGCCAGACTTTCCAACAAATCAAAAGCATCCCTTGAATCGCGATTTTTGCACCTTGCTGTACAGGCAAAATCTCCTGAGATCAAGTTGTCGTGCCGCGGCACGACGGTGCCACATGTTTCGCCTAGTGCTCTTGCCGCAACAACTCTTTTGATCCCCCCACTTCCTGAGCAGAAGCGCATCGTGGAAACAGTCACCGCTATGGATGATGTGGTCAGTGCAACAGAGCAGGCAGTCCGTGTGGCCCAGGAACTCCGCGCCGGTCTGCTTTCAACCCTTCTATTAGGCGAACATGAGATTCCTGACACCTACGACCGTCTGCTTGGTGCAGCATGAGTAACTTCAGAGAGCGATCCGTCCAGGACGGGCTGGCTGAGCACATCGCGGCGCTTGGTTGGCTTGGTGCTGATGACGCCAAGCTAGGCCGGCCCGAAGAGAGTGTATTCATCGCTGAGGATCTTGAGTCCGCACTCGTGCGCCTGAATCCAGAGATCACTGAGCAGCCGACTCGTGCAGGCGAGGTGCTATCAAGGCTTCGGGCGGTGCTCCTTGGCGTACGTAACGACGGGCTGGTGAGCTCGAACGAAGAGTTCGTGCAGTGGATGTGCGGGCGTCGAACTGTTAAGTACATCGGCACCGACAAAGATGCGCAGGTGCGAATCATTGACTTCGAGAACCCACGGGCCAACACGCTGCGCGTTACAACCGAGGCGAAGTTCCAGGTCGGCCGTGAGAGCCGCCGTTACGACATCGTGCTCTGGGTAAACGGGCTACCGCTCGTCGTTGGTGAGATGAAGACCCCAGTCGGCACGAGTGTCTCGTGGCTAAATGGTGCGACCGACATCCATAACGGCTATGAGCGCAAGACCCCCGAGTTCTTCGTGCCCAATGCGTTCTCGTTCGCTTCGGAGGGGCGTGAGTTCCACTACGGTGCGGTCGGGCAGCCCCCTGAACTCTGGCTCAACTGGTCCTTGACGACCGACCCGATCATGCCGCCAGGGCTGCCGGCAGTTCTTCGCTCAGCTGAGCTACTTCTCACCCCTGAGATGGTGCTCGACATACTTCGCTCCTTCACGCTCTATTCATCCCGTGCCACGGGCGCTGGCGCGGTGCGCATGAAGGTCATTCCGCGCTACCCACAGGTTGAGGCTGTGGCGGCGATCATCGCCCGCTGCCGTGATCCAAAGAAGCGGCAGGGCCTTGTCTGGCACCACCAAGGGTCAGGCAAGACCTTTGCGATGGCCTATGCGGCTGCAAAGCTACGACACCAGACCGACATGGACGCCCCCACGATTGTGGTGGTGCTCGATCGTATTGAGCTGATCCAGCAAACCACGCAGGAGTTCAAGTCAGTCGGCATTCAGTCGCTCAAGGTCGCCGAGTCGAAGGACGACCTTCGCCGCATGCTCCGTGATGACGCGCGCGGCGTGATCATCACTACGATTTACCGCTTCGCTGAAGCTGGACTGCTTAACGACCGCACCAACATCGTCGTGATGGTTGACGAGGCGCATCGCACCCAAGAGGGCCGCCTCGGCTTAGACATGCGCGAAGCACTGCCAAACGCCAAGTTCATTGGTCTCACCGGCACGCCGATCTCCACTGAAGATCGCAACACCTGGGCCATGTTTGGCGATGAGGATGATCCTCAGGGTGCTCTTAATCACTACTCCGTTGAGCGATCGATCCACGACGGAGCCACACTGCCAGTCCACGTAGAAACCCGGTTGGTGAACTTCCACTTCAGCAAAGAGGCGCTGCAAGAAGCGTTTGACGAGCTGGCCAAGAACGAAAATCTCACAGAGGAGCAGAAAGACATCCTTGCTGCGAAGGCCTCCCACATCTCTGTGATCGTTCGCGATAAGGACCGCATTGAAGCGATTTGTGCCGACATCGTCAAGCACTATCGATCACGCATTGGGCCGCTTGGCCAGAAGGCACAGATCGTTGCGTATGACCGCGCCACCTGCGTTGCCTACTACGACGCCATCAGCGCGCTTCTTCAGCCAGGAGAGGAGTGCGCCGTAGTCATGACAACGATGAAAGGTGACCCTGCTGAATGGGATCAGTGGAACATGGACAGTGCCGCTGAAGCCCGCATCAAGGATCGCTTCAGAGACGTCAACGATCCACTCAAGTTCGTCATTGTCACGGCAAAACTGCTTACCGGATTTGACGCACCGATTGAAGGTGCGATGTATCTCGACAAGCCACTCCGTGCACACACACTCTTCCAGGCAATCTGCCGAACTAATCGCCGCTGGACGAATCCGGTCAGCGGCCAGCAGAAGTTGCACGGCTTGGTCGTGGACTATGTCGGGCTAGGTAAAGAACTCGCCAAGGCATTGGCGACAAAGCCAACCAACAGCATTGGCGGTAATCAGGAAACCACTGAGATTCTTATGCGCGAGCTGATCGCCGCCGTAGCCGACTCACAGGCACCGTTCAACCACATTGACCGTACGGCGAAAGTGTTTAATCAGATTCACGACGCGCAGCAGGTCATGGACACCGATGACAAACGAGCAGAGTTTGCCGCGAAGTTTATGCGGTGCCAGGGGCTCTTTGAGTTCCTCTGGCCTGATCTGGCGCTTCGACCTATCGAAGAGGACTATCGTTTCCTCGCCAAAATCTACGCTTCCATCGCTCCGAGCAAGGCTGCAGACATGTTGTTGTGGCAGCGCCTTGGCGCAAAGACCATGGAGCTCGTACATGAGCACCTGAACCGCATCACGATTGATGGTGATCAGCTTGAAAAAATCGCGCTTGATGAAGGAGCGATTGAAGCTATCAAGGAGCTAACACTCTTCCCTGATGCCCCTTCTGGTGGCAAGAAAGTTCTTACGGCACTTGAGGTGTTGTTAAGACTCGAGGAGCGTATCAAGCGCCGCTTTGGCGACGGGCCAGCCGACAAGGTGTGGCGTTCACTCAGTGATCGACTAGAAATGTTGCGCCTCAGTCGAATCTCTAGCGCCGAAGAGTCTGTCGACTTCCTGAAGCTACTGCTCAAGATTGCCAAAGATGTTCTTGAGGCCGAAAAGGCAGATGACGAGGGCCGCATATCTGAGATCAAAGTGGTTGATCCGAGGAAGGGTGCACTTACCCAGATCTTTGAGGAGTTCCGTCCAGAGGGCGTCCCAGTTGTCATCGAAAACGTTGTCGAGCAGGTGGACGGTCTCGTTTCTCCAGTGCGCGGCACTGGCTGGCAAACATCACATCCGGGCGATCGCCACGTGCGGCAGGAGCTCCGCGTTGTACTCAAGAACAACGGCCTACCAGTTTCCGGTGAGCTTTTTGATCGAGCGTATGCCTATATCAGCGAGAACTACTAGCGACACAATCCCCACAGCCCGCGACCGGCAGCTTTCGCCTTACGTGCAGCGTTGAGCAGACGTTGATCAAAGGCGCCGCGTCTCCCGTTCGGGAAGTAAGGTGTGGCGGCGCCGCGCTTCACCATCTCAAGGTTGACCAGGAACTCTGAGTTCCAGACCCACGCCTGCAGGATGCCGTCCGCATCCTCTTCTGGAAGATTCGGATCAGTGACGATACTTACCGGCATCCCCTCAAGAAGGAGTCCTGCGAGTTCAAGCTCGGCCTCATTCCCGTAGCACTCGCTCCCCGCCTCTGGCGCGTCAATGTGCACGAGGCGAATCGGGATGATGTCCTCATACGCCACGCACTCATAACCTTTCGTGATGCAGAGCTCGAACACATCGGAACCGTTGAGATCCACCATCACACCATCAATAGACGTCGGCCCATCAATGATCGACGTCCCGTCCTCATAGACATACGCCGGAATGAGCAGATTCCACGGCGACGCGGTGTCCGGGGTTGGCGTGGGGAACGGCTCAGGGGTTTGGAGTGGCGTGGCTGTTGGGGCTGGGCTAGGAGATGGGGCGGGGCTCTCGAGCGCTACGTCAGGCGCCGCACAACCCTGCGCCAGCGCGAGGAGGAGGGCCAACGCCAGCACGCGCGCAGTAAGTGGCATACGCATCTACTCAGGGTAGAAGTCGGACGGGTCAAGAGGGGGAGATCGCCCAAACAAGGCGTCCACGGTAAACATCACCAAGAGGCCCGCCCACCAGATATAGACGAGCTCCTCACCAATGGTCGCGCGAAAACTTGCCTCCGCGTAGTGCGGCGCGCGGCGTTTCCACCAATCGTGCAGGACGAAAAGGACGATCCCTCCCAGGAACCAGGCCATCTTGATCCCATCCAGGAGTTCAGTCACTTAGCCTCCGTTCCGTTCATATGCCAGAAACCTGGCACACCTAGCCGCAGAATGTGGATAAGTTTCATGCGAGCAAGTCTCATTTTTACCAAGTTTTGGGGTAGGATCCCCATCCAGCCGCAGTAAGGAGGTCACATGAGCCCGCTCCGCCGTGTCGCCTCAGTACTCCTCGCCCTAGTAGTTAGCGCATCTCTTTTGGGTAGCGTTTCTATCGTTAGAGCCGCAGGTGGTATTCAGCCATCTGATGTTGTGCTCGCGTTTGATTTTTCCGCCTCAATGAAAGAAAACGGAAAAAACATTGACACTGCGAGTGCACTCAACACGCTAGCCGAGCGAATTCCGTCCTACACGAATGACATTATTGCGAGTGAGATAATGATCCACCTTGTTTGGTTCCGCGGAAGCGCAACCCCTGTGCCGGGCTGTGAAACGCTAACGCTGGACGATCAGGCAGCAGTCAACTCATTTGCAGATTGCTTGAACAAAGTTGCGCGAGCCTACAAGACCGGACCAAGCGAATGGAAGATCAACGTCCCTGGGCCAAACGGAACGAATTATTCAGCAGCGTTTGACAAATCAATCTCTCTACTTGCTGGCGGCAGCACGGACCGACCAGCGATCATCTTTTTCACTGACGGTGAACACACTGGAGAACAGGCAACAGCCCCAGATGGCAGGAAATGGCTTGACGACATTCTAGCCAACACGCAGAACCTACTGCCTAAACGGGCAGTCTTACCAGTTGGGCTTGGAGTGGATGGTGATGCCCTCGGATATTTGGAGGAGCTCCGGAACCTTACTAACCTCAGCAACTGTCCAGACAATGGATCTGGGGTAATTGACTGGAACACCGTTTCGTTCCCAACAGGAACGATTGCTGGCAACCGCGTAGCGGACGCATTTGCGGCAGTTACCTGCGTGAAGATCAACCAAGAGCCGGGTGTCCCAGACGCGCCTGTGGCCCCTTCGGTTTCTGGCGGCGATGGCTCAGGCACAGTGAGCGTTGAGCAACCCAGCGAAAACGGCTCTCCAATCTCAGGGTACGAATATGAGTGCATTGATGAAGCAGGTGGCAATACTGTTACCGCTAGCAGCAAAGACCCTGAAGTGACGGTCGATGGCCTGGAAAATGGTGACGAGTATCGCTGTCGCGCCGCTGCGGTGAACGGCGTCGGCCAAGGCGGGTGGTCAGAGCCTTCGAGCGCCTTTACGCCGTGCTCAGGCCTGCTGGGGTGCAATCCGTGGTTGATCCCACTTTTGCTTCTCTTGTTGTTGCTTCTCTTGCTTGCCGCAATAGCGCTGGCAATTTGGGCATGGCGTCAGCGAACACGCGGGTACGTTGTTGCGAGTGTTGCCGGGTTCCCGCAGGTAAATCTCTTGCGCGGCCCTAAGACCGGCATGAGTTTTGTCAGCAGCTCGAGTCCGAGCGATGTTGATGGGCTGCGCCGAGATATTCAATCAACCTCACATCTAGCAATTGAAAATCTTGGAGGCGGACGCTTCAAGTGGACGGATCGGGCGAGCGGCGGGAGCGGTATTGCTGAGCCTGGACAGTCATTCACGGTTACAGACCCAACTGGCGCGCAACGAGAGGTGAAGCTTCGCGCCTTCGGTGGGCGGCCAAAGAGCGTTCCGACCACGGTCTCGCTGCCCAGTGCAGCGGGCGCTTCAACGACGGCGACCTGGGGTGCGGGTAGCAGTTCTGATGGATGGGGTGGGGGTGGTTCTGGTTGGGACAGCGGCGGCTCCTCATCGTCTGGTGGTGGATGGGGATGACGCTCAGCGGATTGATTTGTAGGCAGGAAGAGTTGAAGGAGATCAAGGAATGAGCTTCGCAGCACGAATGGTCTATATCGGCGTTGGCGGTACTGGGCTCGACATCGGGCGCAGCCTTGAGCAGATGCTCCGGGATGAGATCACCGGCCCTGATGGGAGACGCCTGATTGCGCGTGGCGGATCATTTGGTAGCTTTGAGCCACGCCAGCTCCCCGGGTTCCTCCAGACGCTGTATCTCGACTTCAGCGAGCAGGAGATAGTCACCCTTCAAAACGAACTGGTTCCAGGCGCTGGAGATGTAGCAGCTAAGACTGCGACGTTCATCAAGTCCCTGAGTAGTGCCGGCCATGCTTCATCCGATGTGACGAATCTGCTCCGAAGCTCCACCACGGCCGCGCCGATTGTTGCCGATTGGCTTCCGCCAAAACTGAGCGACTGGGGCAATGAACCAACCTTTGCCCCTCTCGCTACTGGCGCTGGGCAGTATCCAACAATCGGCCGCGCTGCCCTGTTTGCATATATGGAGAGATTCGGTGCCGAAGCGCTGATGCGCGATCTTCGCCGGCCTCTCGAGTCCATCAACTCCTCGATGGGACAGCTTGAGGAGTACACCGGAAACGCGAACCCTGCAAGAACTGTCTATTTCATGATCGGCGGCTCACTTTCAGGCGGTACTGGCGGGGGCCTCTTTACTGACGTCATCCGTCTAGTCGCGCACGCTGCACAGGAGAAACTCGGCACCACACCATTCGTGATGGTTCCGCTTGTGCTGCTGCCAAGTGCTTTTGATAAGGCGCTTGCACCCGGGAAGCGGAAGAATGCGACGCTCAACACGATACGTGGCCTTGCAGACCTGGGTGCCCTCATTGATGAACAGAACTCTCCTTCAAAGGCAGGTGAGAAGGACACCCGACAATACCCAGATGGAGGAAGTGGAAAGGGCTCACTGACCACTATTCTTCCTGATGCAGCGGTGAAGGCTGCCTTCGTGTTTCATCGTCCAGTTGACGTGCCAAGCGCGAAAGCTCTTGCCGAAAGAACTGCACGGTTCGCCATCAATCTATTGAGGCAACCCACTGCAGCAAGAAATGAGTCAACAACAGGATCAAACGGTCGCACCATGATCTTGATGGACAAGCTTGTGAATAACTCGGCGTTACTGTATGAAGCACATCCAACGTTCTTAGGACGGCGACCTTTTGCAAGCTCAGCTTGCGTTTCGATTTCAGATGGACGTGAGTTCTATGTGAACTATGTGACCAAGCAGATTGTCGCGGCAGTTCTTGCTGATGGTGGAAGCAAGCTATCTGCGGATGAACTTGGAAAGCGAGCAGGGCTCATTGATCTGGAACTCAAGATTGCACCGCCAGATATTGCTCCGCTGAACCCACAACTGCGTTCGAACATTGTCAACTTGCCTGAAGTTTCGGTGGAGGGCGTCACTGAAGCGCTCACCCCTTATATCAATGCGCTAAATGCAGTGTCCACGCAAGATGGTAAAGGCATCAATGGATTTGTTCCAGATGGGCTTGCGGCCGGAGCGGCGCCGGCCTTTGAGACCGCAACGCGAGTGATAGGGTCTAGCACGGAGTGGATCAGCCTCCTCAAGGGGACGGCGGAACGTAGGAAGTTGGACGTGCTTTCACTACTCGTAGCTGCAGATGCAGCCACGAAGAATTGGGTGAACGGTGCTCTTGCTGGTACTCCGCGTCAGCTAGTCCAAGCACCAACTGCTCAGGATCTTGTAGTGATTAATAAGGCAGGCCTGTTTGGGCGAAAGAAAGAAGCCGTGGTCAGCGATACGGGAATCACCACGCTGAAGGCCCACGAAGCAGGGCGTGTCGATGCAACGTGGCGTAATTACTTGCGAAACACACAGGGTCACGCTCAGAGGTTCAAGGACGCGGCAGTTGGATTCCAACAGCGGCTCCGAAAGACCGAAGCCGCCTTGACTGAATGGGCAGGCGATCTCACGGAGAGTAAGCAGAAGGACTTTGAGGCAAGCCTCCAACAGCGCCTCGGAGTCGTTCGCGATCTCCAAGAGCTGACCGCCACAGTGATCAGGGAACTTGGTCGCGAGTGGGGTATTGGGGAGCCGAGCAACGCAAGGATAGGGGTTGAGGTCTTGCTGAAGTGCCAAGACCGCGCGCTGGAGCGTTGGAAAGAGGTGGACCAAGGTGCACCCGAGATGCTCATCACACGCATCCTTGAGGCCGCTGAGCCGATCGTGAGTCAAGCATTTGACCAACCAGAAGTGTATCCGGCACTCGGGAATATTCTGCGTGAGTGGGCATCCCCAGATGGTAAAGAGATGTCAAGCGAGGTACGGAGCTTCCAGAGCCGTTTCCTTGCCTCGATCTCTGACGCATTCATTCCACCATCCATGGACCGTGAAATTGAGCCAATGATCAGTGTTGCGTACCCGGAAGAGTCGAACAAGAATGTTGAGACCAAACTGAAAGAAGCGCTTAGTAGTCATCCTACATTAGGCAGATTCTTAAGCCAGTCGGAACCTACGTTCTTGCCACGGTCTGCATCCAACGCAATCGTGATCTCAGTCTCCTTAGTGGGCCAAGGGCTTATTGACATTGAAGGTGGAGCTACTGGGCTAAACACATGGATTGAGGCGGCATTCCGCCCTGAGCCAACAGACCGGCTGGCATGGAGGCAACGCGTTGGATACCGCGACCCAATTTCATTCATTGAAGGCGAACTAAAAGTTGAGCTCATTCAGCGGCTGTTAGCCGCTGCATGGAACGGAGAGTTCACCGCGAAGCGCATGGTGAAAGCTGATGGCGGTTCATTTGAATCGCTGCACCTGCAGTTTGCCCAAGAAGGCTCAACGGTACTCACAATTCCACTTGATAAAATGCCGTTCTCAAACTTCCTCGCACCGCTGCCAGATGCGTGGCTTCGTGAAATCACACGTAGATACATCGCGGACACTATTTCTGTCTCTGAAGTGTTGCGAGAGCTGGCTCGATGTATCCCAATCGGTTTCGTAGAGCGAGAACTTCCTTCAGTGGAACACTTTGCGGAGCCTAAGGTTGAAGGGGTGCGCAACGGCCACTTGTTCCTAGAGTTTGATGAGTCAGTCAATCAGCACGGAGCGGGTCACCGCGAGAGAAACCTTTTCGCGGATCTGATCAAGCAGCTGGAGAAGAATGGAAAAGAAACAGAAAAGCGTCGGCACCAAATCTACGAGTATTGGCAGTTCTGGGCAGACACTGTTCCCCGTGCGCTAAAGCGTTCGTTCGGCACCCTTGGATATGGCTCACTGCGCGAGGCGGTAGATGAGCTTGCAGCCCGAGAGAATAATCGAGCGAAGAAGTAGCGCGTGCCGGTCCTGACGATCGACCTTGGGGATCCGCGTGTCCGTGAGGCCGCACGCGCTGCAGCGCCGGGGCGTTTCGTGCCGGACTCGTGGACGGCTCTCTCAGGTGAGACTGTTTCGCTGGTGGATGCCCCACTGCGCCTCCTCGTCCTGATTCCTCTAGACGCCAGCCTTACCTCTGAGTCAGAGGCGATCGCAGCCGCAATTTTGGGGAGTGATCCGGTACCGCGAGCCATCGGTGCACTACTTCCAGTCGCAGGTAGCAACGAAGGTGTCACGTCGCGAGCTATCCCTGAATGGTTCGCGATGGGCGACGCAATGCGTTTCATTGAACTGCGCTCAGAAGAGGCGAGTGTTGCCAACCCGCGAACTGGGATCTCTTCAATCACGACTGGTGCATCAAGCGGTTGGACAGAAGAGTTTCGGAAAGACGTCCTTGGACACCTCACGGATCCAGAGCTCTTTGATGCCGCGTGGCACGCGATCCCTCGCAACCGACCTTCTGCAGTAGGGCTCCGAATAGTCTCTCTTGGCGAGGGTCGCAGCCGCGCCGTGGCCGATTTGGCGCTGAGGCTGGCCGAGGAGCTGGATCCGAACCGCGAACCAGAAACGGGCGTCGAGCTCCCAGAACGCTGGGATTTAGATAAGCGACTCTACCCAATCACGCCGCCCTATCCAACAGATCCTGCGTACATCGCGGCACTCCCAGCCCCGATTCGTGGCCTCGCCGCAGTTAAGCGCGGGAACCCTATTGCAATCGCGTCACGTACAGCAGGCCAATATGAGGAAGCGGTAGCGCTCGGGCTCGGCATGCTGAAGAGCGAGCCCCCACGCTTGCGCGCGCTAATTGATGCTGCCGAGCGAACAGAACCTGATGGCCCCTACCTTGACCCCGTGGGCGCTGCAGCACTGGAGGCAGAGTTTCCAGGCTCGGTGTTCGGCGACAGCTTGGCGCGCGAATACGCAGAAAAGGCTGATGGTGCTGAAAGGGTTGGCGAACTACTCAACCAGGCTGCGGACTCGCAGGCGGACGGCCTCTCAGCCGCGCTCCTCGCACACTGGTTCTCCAGTGACGCCGATGCTGTGCGACCGGCTGGCCCACGCATGCTCTCCCCGCGGCTTGAAGAAAAGTCACAGCAGTGGTCTCAGCTCGCACAAGCAATCGCCGAAGTTGAACCTACTACCGCCCCTTCTCGTTCTTGGCTTCCATGGCTACTGAGCTTTGCAACTGGCGGACCTGAGATGGTTGTGCGCGAAGAGCCAACCCCAGCAAAAGAACCAGTGCCGTCGCCAAGCAGCAACGACGCTTCAAACAAGCCTGAAGAGCAAGCAGCGGCAAGCGATGAAGCGCCGGAGACCTCTGCCGAATTGAATGCTGACGAGGCTCCAGCAGCTGAAGTTGATTCAGCCAAGACAGCTGCGAGCGAAGTACCAGATGAAGATGCGGCAGAGACTCGCCAGGAGTGGCGCATTCCACCGCGAGCAGGAGAAGAGCCTTGGCGAGTGCCAAAGGGACTTGGGTTCGTTTTGGGATCGTATGTATGGCGGCGTCGATTCCGGGCATACATCTTTTCAGCGATCACTATTGGACTACTTGTCGCGGTGATTGCGCAAGTCGCGTCAGACATTAGTGGGATTCGCATCTTTGATTTGACTACGCTTGGCCTTAATCAGGATGACACTGCGCTGCTGATTAACGTGATTCGTTGGATTGCGATAAACGCGATCGGATATTTCTTAGTGAGCATGTTGGCATCGCTAGCTATTTCTCAATGGGCTGAGGCCTTCCGCTTCCACGAGATCCCAGACGCCCTTGCGTTGCTCCGTGCTGATGCACGCGCCTTAGCCCAGGCTGAAGCCGGGAGAATCACTGCTCGGCGTGACTATGCACGCCTTTCCGTTGAAGCGGCCGGCACACTCATTGAGGGCACGACGCTGGGTGCAGAAACATCTCGTGCATTCGGTGAACAGGTGCCCGTTGACCATTCTGAACGCTCACCAGTCTCTAATGGAACTCCCCCCCATCGCCGCCATGTTGGAGATGAAGTCGTCTCTGGCACGGATGCGGCAGGGATTTATCGCGTATACCGGCTGTACGTCATTGCACTCCGTCAACTATTTGCGCTGTCACTTGTCTCGGCCGTGAAAGAGCGTTGGCCACGTATCAGGGGAACGTACTGGAAGGAGACACGTGCGCTCGTTGCAGAGCAGGCAGCGGCGGGTCTGAAAAAGCGCTTACAGACGGTTCTAGACCGTGGCTTGCTAAAGGGCGATTTACTCCGCAATGGAATTGACCCAGCGGAACAGGTTGCTGCACGAATTTGGTCGGACCCAGTTGTTCGGGAGGCCGCGCTCTCCGCAATGAATCTTGATGACACTGACGCAATGCCGATCCTTGCAACGCCTGCGGAGAATCGACTTCTTGACTTGCATGAAGCGAGCAGCTTGGTGGTTTCGATCCCGAGCACCCTTGAAGAGCTCCTCGTGGCCGAAGGATCGATGCCCTCAGGTACCATCGTGGCAAGCCGCTCTCTTGAAGAGGTGGCGGTATTCCGTTTCTATCCGTATCAAGAGAGCATCTACCGCATTGAAGGTGGCCCAACAGGCGAAACGGGGCTGGTCTCATGAGCGGCTGGAACGACCCTTCGCTAGATCGACCGGAGTGGTCAGATCCGTGGGGTGACGGCCGCGACCAGGAGGCGAGCAGGGACTTCAAGCGAGCACGCTCTGCAGGGGCACGGATCGGCGGGACGCTTGTTGCCGCCGCAGTTGGGGCAATCATTGCAGTAAATGTGCTGCGCTCTCTTCCGCCGCTTCCAACTTTTGATGGCATCGTCTTCCCGTCAGCCGCCGTTGGCGCAAGTCCTAATGCGCAATCCTCTGCAGCGGCGTTGCTTCCTTCAACTCCACCTGAACTGTTGGCACCAGCTGTCGCCCCTGCGATGGGTCTGGTGACCACGTGGAGCGAAGATGCGGACTACATCACCGCAGCCCCATGTGGGTTTGCAGGTTCTGGCGTGTTGCTATCTGGGGGCTACGTTTTGACGGCGAGCCACGTAATTACTGCGGACTACTCTGCCGATGTTCCTCCTGAGTGCGACTGGGAAAACATTCTGGTCATGTTCATTAAGAGCGTTGAAACAGCACCCGACCACTGGTACAAGGCAACTCTCGTCGCAGATGATCCCGATCGAGATGTTGCACTGCTGCAGATCACCGAAGCCGTACAAGACGCCCCGGTAATCAGCAGTCTTCCGGCCCTCACGGTCTATGCAGAGCCTGGCCCGCCAACGCTGGGCATGCAGCTTCTCTTTATGGGCTATCCAGGGATTGGAGGAGACACCCTTTCTCTCAGTGTGGGGATGGTGTCCGGATACGACCAACTGGAGTCCGGTGTGCGAACTCTTAAGACGGATGCAGTACTCGCCGGAGGTTCAAGTGGAGGTCCCGGCATTGACGCGCTGGGTAGAATTGTCGGGATTGTGATGCAGGCAGGATCCCCTTCTGCATCCGACATCATTGATTGTCGTCCTTTGTACGACACCAACAACGATGGAGAAGTCAATGAAAGCGACGAGTGCTATCAGGTCGGCGGGCAGTTTGTGACGCTCCTTGATAGCCGAGAGATCGTTAACTTTCTGAACGAGGTGGGTCACCCAGAACTTGTAAGTGGAGGCCGGCCGTGATTCGTCGCGTCATCGTCCGGGCATTTATGCGAATACCTGCAAGCCTAATCACGTTCGTCATTGCACAGCTGGTGTTTTCCGATGTGACGCTAGCTACAATTGCCGCTCTTTCGTATCTATTCGGAAGCTGGTTCAGTGCAACGAGCGTTCTTGTGGTCATCGCCGCAGTGCGCATCATCTCCGACGAGCCGGCCTATTCGTATGCCGCAGGGCTCGCGTTTGAGATCGGCTTGAGAGTCTTTCTGGCCTACTCCCGACTCAAGAGTGGAAGTCTCTAACAGCCTCACTTTGGAGCCTTGGTCGTGTAGGTATGGCACGATGCACCAATGATTGAGACGGGCTACTTCGCAACGGGGTGCTTCTGGGGGGCTGAGCGACGCTTCTGGCAGACGCCGGGGGTGGTGGAGACCGCCGTGGGCTACATGGGCGGCACCAAGGCGTCGCCTTCCTATGAAGACGTCTGCACGGGGAGCACCGGGCATGCGGAGATCGTGCGAGTGCGGTTCGATACGGCTGCTACTTCGTATCGGAAGCTGCTCGAGCTCTTCTGGGAGATGCACGATCCCACCACGCTGAATCGCCAGGGGAACGACGTGGGGACGCAGTACCGCAGCGCCATCTACTACGTGGGGGATTCGCAGCGCGAGGCGGCCGAGTCCACCGCGGCACTCTATGGAGCGGCAATTGCGGCGGAGGGGCACGGACCGATCACGACCCAGATCACCTCTGCCGAGGGCCACGAGTTCTGGCTCGCCGAGGAGTATCACCAACGTTACCTAGAGAAGAACCCGAAGGGCTACGACTGCCACGCCAACACGGGGGTGCGCTTCCCTTCGGAGCTTGCGCCGGAGATCGTCGTAAGCGGGCAGTACCCGGTTGTGATTAATGAAGACGAACTTCGCGGGCGTGTGGATGAGCTCTCGTTTGAAGTGCTGCGTCGCGCCGCAACGGAGCAGCCGTTCGTTGGTGAGTACACGGACACGGAGACCGTTGGCGTGTACTCATGCAAGGCGTGCGGCAACGAACTCTTCCGCAGCGAGACCAAGTTCCACTCCGGTTGCGGCTGGCCGTCGTTCTACGCGCCAACGTCGGCGGATGCGGTTGAGCTGATCGAAGATCGCTCGCTTGCACCGCGCATTCGCACGGAGGTGCGCTGCGCCAAGTGCGGCTCGCACATGGGTCACGTCTTCGAAGGCGAAGGCTACGACGTCCCCACCGATCAGCGCTGGTGCATCAACAGCGTCTCGCTCGTCCTGAAGCCGAAGTAGCGGCAGTGACGGCGAAGCCAGTTCGCGAAGTCATCAAGTACGCGGACGGCACCGTGAAGGCGCGCGGTTCCCGTCTCAACGGAGAGATGCACGGCGCCTGGAGCTTCTTTCGTCTCGATGGTTCACTGATGCGCTCTGGACGCTTTGATCGCGGTCGTCAGGTTGGGATCTGGAAGACGTTCACTCGTGATGGCGCGCTCGTGAAGGGCACCGACTTCGGCGCGTAGCGTCTAGGCTGTACGCATGGCACTCACGATTGGCATTGTTGGTCTCCCGAACGTGGGCAAGTCCACGCTCTTCAACGCGCTCACCAAGAACAACGTGCTCGCGGCGAACTATCCGTTCGCAACGATTGAGCCGAACGTTGGGGTGGTGAACCTGCCTGATTCGCGTTTGGATGTGCTTGCGAAGATCTTCGGCTCCGAGAAGATCCTGCCGGCGCCTGTGTCGTTCGTTGACATCGCGGGCATCGTGCGCGGCGCGTCAACAGGCGAAGGGCTCGGCAACAAGTTCCTCTCGCACATTCGCGAAGCGGATGCCATTGCGCAGGTGGTGCGCGGCTTCGCCGACGAAGACATCATCCACGTGGACGGAAAGGTGGAGCCGAAGAGCGACATCGGCACCATCAACACCGAACTGATCTTTGCGGACCTCGAGACGCTGGAGAAGTCGCGTGCCCGCTACGAGAAGGAGGTAAAGGGGAAGAAGATGGACGCGGAGGTGCTGACGGTGGTCGACGCCGCCGTTGCCGCGCTGAATCGCGGTGAGCCACTCTCCACCACGGGCCTTGACCTCTCGCTGATCAAGGAGCTCGGCTTGTTGACCGCGAAGCCGATCATCTACGTCTTCAACGTGGACGAAGCGGTGCTCACATCCGCCGCAAAGCGCGCCGAACTCGCCGCACTCGTGGCGCCGGCCGAGGCGGTCTTCCTGGACGCCAAGATCGAATCCGAACTCGTGGACATGTCCGAGAGCGAAGCGGCCGAGCTGCTCGCCTCCATGGGGCAGAACGAATCGGGACTGCATCAGCTGGCGCGCATCGGCTTCGGCGCACTCGGCCTGCAGACGTATCTGACCGCCGGACCAAAAGAGGCGCGCGCCTGGACCATTCATAAGGGCTGGACCGCACCCCAGGCGGCGGGCGTGATCCACACCGACTTCCAGCGCGGCTTCATCAAGGCCGAGATCGTCTCCTTTGACGACCTGATCAGCGCAGGCTCCATGAACGCCGCCAAGGCGGCGGGCAAGGTGCGCATGGAAGGAAAGGAATACGTCATGCGCGACGGCGACGTGGTGGAGTTCCGCTTCAATGTCTGATCGGGCTGCGGCCCGTCACACGCGCTACCTGAGTGAGGCGGATGTAGCGGCACTTCTCCCATCCATCTCTGAACAGATCGCTGTGGTCGCGGATGCGCTGGTGCAGGTTGCCGAACGCCGCGCGCACCAGCCGCCGAAGATCGCGCTCCCCGCTAGAGCTGACGGACGCTTCTTTCATCTGATGCCAGCAGTGGTTCGCGCGGGTAGTAGTCAGGTGGCGGGCGCGAAGTGGATCAGCGGCGGCGGCGGTCTGCCGATTGACGGGCTGGTAATCCTGGAAGATGAGCGCGGTGCGACGCGCGGGTTGGTCGCAGCTGCCGGGCTGACTGCTACGCGTACGGCGGCGGTGAGTGGTGCGGCAATCCGTGTGGCACGGCACGGACTCGGCGCAGTTTCGCGCGTGGCCTTTGTTGGTGGTGGCGTGCAGGCGCACTCGCACCGCGAGATGCTCGCAGCGGAGTATCCGACCGCTTCGGTTACGTTCCTGACGCGTCGTAGCGCGAGCGAACTACCGCTGCGCGCCGGCGATCGCGTGGCAGAGAACGCGGAGGAGGCACTGCGCGACGCGGATCTGCTGATCACCGCCGCCGCATTCGGCACAGAGGCACGCGCACTGCCACTCGGCCTCCTAGCGCCAGACGCCACGATCATCGCGATCGACTACGCGACGAGCATCCGGGGCGAAGATCTTGCCCTGCTGCGCGCACACCGCCCCGTGCGCCTGATGACGGACAGTGCGGAGCAGTTCAACGCCACGCGCGCTGCGGGGAAGTTGGAAGGCTGGCCCGAAATCTCCGATGAGATCGGTGGCGGCGCGGGCGCTGGGTTTATTGGGACAACGATCGTGAACCACCTCGGCATCGCCGCGTGTGACCTACTCCTCGCAGATCTGCTCCTCGCGCGCGCAGAGGAGCGTGGGATCGGTACGCTGCTCGGGTGAGCACGCCGTTCGATCTTCGACTCGACCCAAGCGCACCACCCGCCGCGAGCGGGGACGCGATCCAGGTGCTCGACTATCACACGGCGGGCGAGCCGTTCCGCATCGTCATCGCTGGCTATCCAGAGCTCCCTGGGCGCAACATCCTGGAGCGCCGACGCGCAGCGTTGGAGCACCACGACGATCTGCGCAAGATCTTGATGTGGGAGCCGCGCGGACACGCCGACATGTACGGCGGCATCCTGGTGCCGCCGGATCACGCCGAAGCGCAGGTTGGCGTCCTCTTCATGCACAACGAGGGCTACTCAACAATGTGTGGGCACGGCACGATCGCTCTGGCAACCGCGCTGATTGAAACCGGTGCGATCTCATGCGTTGGCGTTGAGACACCGATCGGCATCGACGCGCCGTGTGGGCTGTTGCGCGCAACCGTGCATGTGGATGCGGCGGAGCTGGCGGCGGCACGTGCTGCGGGTCGCACGCCACGCGTGCGCGAGGTGCGCTTTGAGAACGTGCCTTCGTTTGCCGCGGCGCTGGGCGTGCCGCTTGATGTCCCTGGATTCGGACGCGTTCTGATTGATGTCGGATATGGCGGCGCCTTCTACGCGCTGATCAGTGCCGCCATGCTCGGCCTAGAGATGCGTGCGGAAAACGCAGCGCAGATTGCCGCCGCCGGTCGCGCAATCACAGACGCCGGTCGCGCCGCACTGCGCGCTGGTGGCGCTCTCGCTGATGCACTCGGTGTGAAGCACCCTGAAGCAGACGATCTCTCCTTCTTGTACGGCACCATCATTGACGGCCCACCAGAAGATCCTTCGCACCACTCGCGCAATCTCTGCCTCTTCGCGGAAGGGGAGGTCGATCGTTCACCCACGGGCTCTGGCGTCTCGGCACGCCTCGCCGTCCTACATGCGCGCGGTCTTGTTGCAACTGGAGAAGAGGTCGCGATCGAATCTATTCTCGGTCGCGAATCACTCTTCGTTGGACGAGTTCTGCGCACCGAGCAGTGGGCTGGCCGCAACGCAGTGATCCCCGAAGTGCGCGGGAGCGCGCACATGACAGGGAGTGCGCGATTCGTCCTGGATGCAGACGATCCGATCGGTCGCGGATTCTTAATCGCCCGCTGAACGTTAACTATCACCATGTCAACGTTGCTCATCGTCAATCCCGCCGCCGGTGGCGGCCGCGCGGCTCGCGCGCTCGATCGCGTCCTTGAAGCGCTTGCGCCACTTCGCCCATTTGATGTGTTCGTGACGCAGCCTGGTTTAGAGCGTCCAGCCGAACGCGCAGCACGTGATGCGGTGCTCGCGGGTGCCACGCGCATCTTGGTCCTTGGCGGAGATGGATCTTCAAGCCAAGCGCTAAACGGTATCTACACCGCAGGCGGCGCTGATGCGTTGACACGCGTCTCTCTGGGGCTGCTCCCAGCCGGGACGGGGCGCGATTACGCGCGTTCGGCGGGGATCGCACGCGACCCGGTGGCCGCCGCGCGAACCCTTGCGCGTGGTGCTGCCGCGCGTCGCGTGGATGTTGGCGTGATTGCGTTCCCCGACGGGCGCGCGCGACTCTTTTTGAATGTTGCTTCGTTTGGCGTCAGCGCGCAGATTGCGCATGCGCTCGAGGAGTATCCGCAACTGAAGCGGCGTGCGGGTGCTGTGGCGTTCGGGCTCGCCACCGTGCGCGCCGGGTGGGGATATGCGCCAGTAGAGACCGAGCTGCGCGTAGATCTCCAGGCGGCTCAGCGCGGACCCACGGCGGCGGTTGCAATTGCGAATGGCGGCTGGTTCGGCGGTGGCATGCACGTAGCGCCAAGCGCGCGCGTTGACGACGGACTCTTTGAGGTCGTTCGTTTTGGTGACCTTGCCCGTCGCGACTTCGTGATCAGCCTGCCGCGCCTCTACAGAGGGACGCACTACACACATCCACACGTGCGCCACTCACAAG
>Ga0315909_10000694_pt1 | contig 45250 bp, 51 predicted proteins | sample LakEriMetagenome_11_FD_203527 | JGI IMG/M metagenome (GOLD analysis project Ga0315909, IMG submission 203527) | Freshwater fungal communities from buoy surface, Lake Erie, Ohio, United States - Buoy 2 MA125 | ecosystem: Environmental > Aquatic > Freshwater > Lake | place: USA: Lake Erie, Ohio... | reverse complement strand
GATTATCCTGATGATGGAGGATATAATTAAGCTAATCCGTTGATTATCAAGGGTTTTGGATGGGTTGATGTGACACTGTCTTCACTTCCACAATAATCCAATAATCAACATATCATCAAAACATATAATCTACATTATTATATAGCCTTAAATTAACACAAATGGAAAAATTCTTATGGATATGCGATATTCTCAAAAGAGATAATTGCTTAACTTATAAACAAGTTAAATATCATTTAAATAACAATATTAAGCATAAAATACCTATTAATACTTATCTCATATAACCTATGAAATGGAAACCATCTGAAAAAACAACTATTACCTTAGCAGGTATATTAGTTATATTATATCTAATATTAGGTATATTACACATTATTATCAATCATTAAAACTTAAAATCATGAAACAAGTAAGCCTGTATAAAATAGAGTAAATTATACAATATGCTGAATTAAATGTCCCTTATATGCTAGTGTTGGGACGTAAATATCCACTAATTACTCATTTATTATTAATCATTAAACCAATTATTATGCAAACTATAACCAAAACTAAAAGACCAAGAATTCAATCTAAACCATTACCTATATATACTGAAACAATCAATCAAAGATTATCTAAAGTATATAGAGAATTAGGTGTACCAACAGCTTATGTAAATAAGAAAGTTGTACCAGTATTATCAGATGATGATAGAATGGATATGATTAGACAAGAAATGAATAAAACTATTGCTTAATAATATTAAATCATCTATCCTGATATTCCACTGTAAATCACTCTTTTAAATATTTATACTGAGCAGTATATCTAAATTGAAAGTTCAATGTTTGTGGGTATTGGGATAGATTAACTAATTAAATTCTTTGATAATTAAATAAAGTTATAGAGTCTGATATGGCAAATACATAAGAACCTCTATTGGAGCACTAACTCCTATACCAAAATATATCCATATTGTTAGGTAGTTATCAAAACAACTATTAAGAACAAATTTAACAATTTACTTATTAACTCACAATTAAACAATTAAACAATCATGAAACAATCAATTCAAATTAAATTATTAGTACTAGGTTTATTAATAGTTTTATTCTCAGCATGTGCATTTGCACAACAAGGTTTTGATACTAATATGTTCAAAACTAAATCACAATTAAAACAATTAGATAAAGGTAAAATCAAATTAGATTTAGCTATATTAGTTGATAATAAAGAAATAAATGATACTAGTTATACACTTAATATTGTAAATTACAATACAGGTATATTAACAACAATGTTAGTATCAAATAAGTTTATATTATATCTAGATTATAATAATCAATATGAAATATCAGTATCTTATAAAAATACTAATACTAAAGCTATTATAGTTGATACAGATGCACCATATGATAATTGGTATATTATATCAGGTATATCATTAACTAGTAATTCTAATAATAGGATATTAGCAGGTGGTATCAGGTATGATGGTAAATTGCAAACATTTAAAAAGTATAAATAATATGAGTAAAAACTCTCAAAGAACATCGATACCTTGTTTCAAAACATGGTTAGGTACTATTAGACCTAAATCTGATATATTACCACAAACTATTATAAATGAACCAAAGGTTGCTAAACCAATGTATAGAACCTTTAAACGTAGATAATATGCTAGGTATAATTATTATAGTAGGCCTTATATGGTTTATGATCAAGTATGATAATCATTAAATATTAAATAATACGATTGAACAATTAGACACCTGAAGCTTTACGATAAGCTCGCAAAAACATCTCTAATTAGTGTAAAATCTATTATTAAATCACATCCTACATGTGTGTAATCATGTATAAACTTAAATAAACAATAAATAAACAAAAGTTAAACAATTAAAAATCAGAAATCATGAAAAAAGTAATCTTAACAGCATTAGCAGGACAAATCTTCGCACAATCTAAAAATGCAGATGGAAGTCCAAAATTGGATAAAAACGGAAAACCTTTTGGTTATGTACGTGTAGAAAATCCATCAGACATTGATTTTTCATACGCCTATAACAATGGTGGTGTTAAACGTGGTCAATCAGCATTAATTGCTATGACAGTTGAAGCATGGGAAAAATCAAAACAGTTCTACAAAGAAGGTATGGAAATTAAAGGTAATGTAGTAATTACAGAATCTTTAACTGAAGGACCAGGTTTCAAACCTAAAATGGCTGGTAGTGGTGAAAACGCACAACCATGCACTTTAGATGGTAAACAAATTTACCGTAAAACCGAATTTGATGCTACTTGTGAATTAGCAGATACTTTAATCGCACATAACAATGTGATTGTAGGTACTTCTGTTGTTGCAAAAGCTCAAGGAGAAGCATTAAACTAGTAATAGTTTAACATAGACCCTGCTATTAAATTAGCGGGGTTTGTTGGTACATTAGCTCAGTTGGAAGAGCGTATGAATAAGGATAATTTAATCCTGAACTCGTAAGGACATTGGTTCGAACCCAATATGTACCACTAAACTATTAACATTAATTGCAAGGTACTATTTATAAATTCGGTTAATCATCCCGTAAAAGCATTGTTATTTATAACTCATGTAATATCGGTCAGAATACCATACAATTTATGAATAAACATACTCAACAATTGTTAATAGTTTACCCCATTCTATAAATCTATATATGATATATTAAAATACGTTTTAATCTTGCATCATATTTGTTTTGTTTTTAATTAGGGTACTGTAGTGATACAGCAACTAATATATGAATATTTAGATTTATAGAACCCATTGTGCTTGTATACCACATATAGTATACTTTGGTGATTGGTTAAGCTGTAAGAGGATTATACATTGTGGTTAGTGTATAATCCTACTTATAGTACAATTTATTAATAATTTAAACTTAAAACAATGAAAAAAATAATCCTATTACTTACAATCTTAACTATTAGTTTTGCTTGTAAAAAACAATCAGTTGAGCCTGCTCCTGAAGAACCAATACCAGTTAAAACTAGTAAGTCATTTACTGCTCGTATAACATATTATCAAGATAGTACTACTACATATACTCAGGGTAATATATCATTTACATTAGATACTGTTCCTGTACTTACACCCAATTGGTTTTTTAATCATCAGACAGGTTGGGTAGGTGCTTTTACTAATGGTATTACATTAACTTCAAATAAAATTAATTACACTACTCTTAATGTTAATAAACCTATGAAAGTATATATTCATATGAATATTACAAGATTTAGATGTTATGGTGTAAATTGTCCTACAATACCTAATAATGTTAGTTATAGGAATTATATAAAAGAATATACTTTTAATGAAGGTGATAATGGTACTATTCATTTTAATACATTACCTTAAAATTTAAATTTATGACACAAGTACAAACTAACATAGATCATAACATTGATGAAGCTGAATTTAAGCAAGAAATTGCACTTACAGCTTCATTAATTAAATATCAAGGTAAAGAGTATCTTGATAAATTAAAGGCTTTAAATGCAGAATATGAGATTCCTACAGTAAAATTCATGTCTGAAAAAGAGTTACAAGTTAAACAAATTAAACATTTATAAACATGAAAAATAAGGATAAACATAAACCAAAAAGAACTAGAAATGTAGTAACATCTAATGTTGAAGAATGTGATGGATTTAAAATCACTAAATTAGATGGTGTAATACATGTTGAAATAAATTAAAAATCTTCAGAAAGAAGACCCATGCGAAAGCACCTGAATAGTTTGCTCAGTACTAAATGTTTACGGATATAATAAATCTGAGCTTAAGGGGGTGATATGGCACTTGATTACCTTACAATTTATAATAAGCATGTAGTGAGATGTTAACTATCACTTTAATCTATGTTTTCAAGTCTTAACTGACAAATGTGTAATAACCAACGAGGTAGGAGGCATCGCAGATGTCCTATCAGTTGTAAAAGCTACTTCTGCAAAAGTGATTCAATTCACACCTGCTCCTAAAGCAGTAGAGTTAGAGCTGGAAGCAGCCTAATTTAGGAAAACAAGCTTTGTTTATTTAGATATAACTTAAATAAACTAGTAGATTGCTGGTATAACCATCCAGAGTTATTCTGTAACAGAAGAAAAACAGTGCTAAACATGTAGAAAGTTATAAATATGTGGGAATAAGACGGGGGTTCGATTCCCCCCACCTCCACAAACGAATAAAAGTAATTATTAGTAGCATCTGATGTGTAACAGTATGAAGTAATACGGCTAATAATTTTAAAATTAATCAATTAAATATAAACTTTATAAAACATGAAAAAATTAGATATAAACTTTTATCTACCTAAAGCTATAACTGATGAAGAAATTGATTTAGTTAAAACATATGGTAATTTATATGATAATAATGGATGGTGTTATGATGATTGTAAAAGGTATCATTTAGTTCATTTATTAGGATCAAATGCTACAGGTTATGGTGATAATAGAGTTTGTAAAACACTAAAAACTTCAGATGGTAAACCAATAGTATCATTATCATTTGAAGAATTTGCTGTAATGACAGGTCATAAACAACCTAAAGTAGAAATTAAACAAGAATCATCTAATACATCAACTAATGGATTAACAATTGAAAATATTGAAAAAGTATTGTTAAAATATATAGGTGAACAAGAATCAGATGATATTATTAATGAATTAAAACAATTAAACATATAAACAGCTTATAAACATTATTAAATAGTGTTTGTAGACTTTTTATTATCAGTGGTATATTAAATAATTATAAAATTAAAATTATGAAAAATAAAATTGGGATATTAGCATTTATAGCTTGGGGAATAATGGTTATTATAACATTATCATCACTTGATAAACCCAATCAAGCACCTAAAACAGTATGTTTTACATCAAATAACAATATAGAAATAATTAATAGTATTAATAAATGGTCAACTTATGGTTATTATGTTAAATTTATGTTAAATCAAACTATTGATATTAGTGAATCACGTAAATTTAACAGTGGTTCATGGGAAGATATACACACAAGTACATCAAAAGGTAATATAATAGTAATAATGGAAAAATCTTAAAAATATGAAAAGAACTAAGAAAAGTGTAGGTGTAAAAGCTAGATACACTAAAAATGATATTGCAAGAATTAACAATGCATTCTATAATAAAGTAGATGAATACTCAAAACTTTCTTTAGATGAACTAAAGGAATTATATCCTATTTTAGGAGGTAGTTATAGAACTGCATGTTTTGAAGTAATATCTGATAAATTACAACAGGAGAAAGAAGCAAAGCTTAATGAAGCTATTGTAGATGCTGTTGAAGAAGTTAAACAAGCTAATAATTCAGAAGATGAAGAAATACAAACTAATTAAAGAATATCCAGGTAGTCCTAAATTAGGACATATTTGGGAAACGTATGATAATTATAAAGGAGATTATCATAAACAAACTGAATTTTGGGAAGAAGTAATTGAAAAGGATTATGAAATATTGAGTTTAACTATTCATGATAGTAGACTAAGTGATATGAAAGGTAATAGTAATGAATATATTGAAGCTTTATTAAAAGATAGACTTAATAAAATTCACTCAGTTAAAAGATTATCAGATGGTGAAATATTTACTATTGGTGATAATTGTGAATTTGGTATTATTACTAGTATATTTATAACTAAAGAAGGTTATTGTATGACGGGAACGGCTAAATGTTCATATAGTTGTAATATAGTATATCTTAAAAAAGCTAAACAACCATTATTTACTACAGAAGATGGGGTAGATATATTTGTTGGGGATAATTATTATGAATTAATAACTCCTGATTTTTATTTAAAATCATCTGTATGGAATATATTAACTTGTAAAACTAGAGATAATATAAATTATGATCAAAAAAGTAATCTTAAAAATGGTAGAATGTGGTTTTCAACTAAAGAAGCAGCTGAAGAATATATATTAATGAATAAACCTAATTATAGTTTAAATGATATATTAAAAGTTGCTAAAGACTATTATATAATACCTAATAGCTTCATTGATAAATTAAAACAATTAAATAAATGAGTGTAGAGGTTTACGACTTAGAAATCACTAAATCAGCCTTCACTTACACAGGTAAAGATGTAAATACTCAAAAAGTATCACCATTTATACTACATAAAGATAAAAATGAGTTATCAGCAATGGTAGCTCATTTTAAATCTTTAAAAGGTATGATAGGTTTTAATAATGTTAACTTTGATTACCCTATATTACATTACATTTACAAACATGAATTAGATTTAAAATCATCTGAATTTGCTATAGAACAGATATTCTTAGAAGCTCAAAGATTAATTAATGAACAATCTAAAGAAGCATTTAATCAAATTATAGCTATTAAACTTAAAGATGTTATTGTACCACAGTTAGATTTATTCAAATTATGGCATTTTAACAACAAAGCTAGAATGACTAGTTTAAAGTCTTTAGAAATAGCTATGGGATTTCCTAATGTAATGGATATGCCGATTGATTATAAAAGAGATGATATAACTTTAGATGAAGTCTATAATGTTATATTACCTTATAATCTAAATGATGTTGAAGCTACTTATGAGTTTTATAAAAGGAGTATTGATAAGATTAACTTAAGGAAAGGATTATATGCAAAATATAACCTACCTTGTATTAATTATCCTGATAGTAAGATTGGTGAAGAATTGGTTTTAAAGCTATATTGTGAAGCAACTGGTAAAGATATATGGGAAACTAAGAAACTACGCTCAGAACGTCTAGAAATGAATCTAGGAGAGTGTATTTTTGATTATATAAACTTTACAGAACCTGAATTTAATGAATTATTATATAAATTCAAGAATAAAGTAATTGTTGAAACAAAAGGAGCTATTGCTGAATCTGTAGTATTTAAAGGTTTTAAATATGATTATGGTACAGGTGGTATACATGGTTGTATTAAAGCTGGTGTATATGAATCTGATGATGAGTATATAATCATAGATGCTGATGTAGCTAGTCTATACCCAAGTATAGCTATTGTTAATAAATTATATCCAGAACATTTAGGAGAAGAATTTTGTGATATTTATGAAAATGGTATTGTAAAACCTAGGTTAGCAGCTAAAAAAGCAGGTGATATGGTTATGGCTGATGGATTTAAACTTAGTGCTAATAGTGTATATGGTAAATCAAATGATAAGCACAGCTTCTTATTTGACCCTATATATACACTTAAAACTACTTTAAATGGTCAGTTAATGCTTAGTATGTTATGTGAGAAACTTAACACTAGTATTGATTTAACCATGTTACAAGTTAATACTGATGGTATTACTGTTAAGATTAGAAAGACTGATTTGGATTTATATTATACTATATGTAAAGAATGGGAAGTTTATACTAAACTTACATTAGAATATGTTGAGTATAGTAAAATGGTAATTAGAGATGTAAATAATTATTTAGCTGTTACTACTAAAGGTAAGGTTAAGTATAAAGGTGCATTTGAAATTGATAAGGATTATCATAAAGATAATTCATTTAAAATTATACCTATTGCATTAAGTGAATACTTTGTAAAAGATATACCTGTTGAAGAAACTATTAAGAATCATACTAATATATATGATTTTTGTGGTAGACAGAAGTTTAAAGGTGGAGATTATGGTACAATAAGTACTATAGTTGGTAATAAAATTGTTGTAGAAAAACAACAGAAAAATGTTAGGTACTATGTATCTAATAAAGGTAGTTCTTTTATTAAGAATTATCAAAAAGGAACAACAGAGGTTATTAATAAAGGTTATTTAGTAACTATATTTAATACTTTTGAAAAACAAGAATTAGAAAATTATAATATTAACTATTCATTTTATATCAAGGAATGTTATAAAGAATTAGATAATATATTAGATAAACAATTAAAATTATTTTAAAATGAAATTATTTGAAAAAGGTGATGTAGTAAATTTTAATACTGGTTTTTTACCAATATTAAAATATTATAATGATATATCAACACCCTATGATGATTGGGAATGGTATATGAGAATATTTAAAGATCATTATCATAATAATAATATTAGGATAACTGATTATAAAAATCAAACTTTCATCATTAAAGATAGAATTTCTCTTACAAATGATGGAGTAGTATATTTTTATTATTTAGTTATGAATGAACTGGGGCATGAAGAACCTCTTGCTTTTATACCAGAATTTTTTAATGAATATTATCTAGATATAGATGATGAATCTGATTTTAAACACGATGTATTTAGTATATGTATTCAAAATAATGATATATTTAATGTAAATGAAAATTTAAAAAATATGAAAGATGATGTATTAATAAAAATACCAGAATTTAAATATAGACCTTATAAATTTAAAGTTTTATCAGATAAAGAATTAACTTTAGAAACAAAAGTAGGTTTTAAATTTTACGATAATTATGCATTATGTTTAGATAATAATGTTTTTAAAAAGATAAAAGTTTATGCATGGTTAGGTGAATTATCTAAAGATGATTGTATAAAACATTTTTGTAAAGTTAAAATTAAAGATTATCAAAAATCTGCGGATATATTTGGATATAAACCTTCTAAAAAAGAAATGTTTGAATCTAATTCTTTATTTAAAATCAATAATATTTTACCAAAATATGAGTCTAAAAAAACAAATACTACATTAGATGTAGTAGAATTAGACAATGGTGTAAAATCATTAAAGTTTGTAATTGAAGATTTAGAGTTTATTTTTAATGAACCAAAAGGTTTTACTATACCTTCTAAAATTAAAATTAGTAATATTAGGAAGAAAGATATTTTAGGAAAAACTGTAAGAGTTATTAGAGATAAAAACTTACCTATTAAAAAGAATGATAGAGGTATAATAGTTGATTTATGGAATAATCATCAACCTTTATCAGGTTCTAAATTTAATATTAGGGAAGTTTCATGGGATAAAAATACTAAAATTAAAATTGAATTAGATAATAAAACAGTAATTTGTAAACTTAAAAACGTAAAATTTGTAAAATGATAAATAATAAATTAACCATATTAGTTGGTAAAGATGGTAGACCTTCAATGAAAGGTGTGTATTCTAAAATGGAGAATTCTTCAGAATTACATGTTAGAAGAAAATTAGTTAAAAAGAAAGGTATTGTAGAATACTTTAGAATTTATACTAATCATAATAGCAATGCTTTTGTTAAAACACCTATTCAAAACAATGATTTAACAAATAAAATTGTTGTTCGTTGGGGTAATACTATTCAAGTTAACTTAACTAATAGTATTGTTTATAATAAAGCTGAAGCAATTAGTAATGGTTGTAACAAGAAGAAGTCTAGAGAGATTTTCATTGCTAAAGGTGTTAGTACACCTAAATTAATTAAAAGTGCTGCTGATATTCAACAGTCTGATTTTCCAATTATTGCAAGACCTTCAAAACATTCAAAAGGTAAAAACTTTGTTATTTTAAACAATTTAAATCAATATGAGGTACATAAAAATAATCATATAGATTGGTATTATTCAGCATTTGTAGATAAGATTAAGGAATATAGATTGCATGTAGCACATGGTAGAATCTTAAATTACTTAGAAAAACCTAAACCTGCTGATGGTAATATTGCATGGAACAGAGCTCAAAATGGTGAAGCATTTGAAAATGTTAAATGGGATGAATATGATACTGATATTTGTATGGAAGCTATTAAAGCTGTACAAGCATTAGAATTAGATTTTGCAGGTGTTGATGTAATGGTTGATAAAGATGGTAAAGTATTTATACTTGAAGTTAATACAGCAGCTACATTAGCGTCTAGTGAATATTCTATGCAACGTTATGCAAAATATTTTGATTGGTTATGTAAAGATAATAAACGTAGAGAACACTGGGAACTTAAAGAATTTAAAAAAGCTAGTAATTATGCATGGCATGATTATCATTTTGAAGACAGAGATCCTAATAAAAAATAAATTATAAATATGAAACGTATATGTGTATATGGTTCGTTAAGAGTTGGTGAGTATAACTATAATTACTTTAAATCCAGATATGGTGAAGATATGAAATATATCAGAACTGTTATGCTTGAAGGTTATAAGTTATACTCATTAGGTTCTTATCCAGGAATCAAAGAATCACAAGGAGTTGAAACTTTATTGGTAGATATATTAGAAGTATCAGAAGATTTATATTATTCCATTACAGAAATGGAGTTGGGTGCAGGATATTCTTGTAAACAACTAAGTATAGATGGTATTGATACTACTTTATATGTATATGAAGGTCCTGTTAGTGATAAAAACTTAGTTGAATCAGGAGATTGGTCTAATTATTTAAAAGATAATAATAAACATGAAATTATCAGATAAACAAAATACATATCAAAACCATAATTATAGAGTAAGATTTTTCAAAGGTGTTAGAACAAAAGATTGGAAAAAAAGTATTTGTTTTTATAGTTTAAAACAATATGTAAATAATGAAGATGTTAATTATGCTTTAATATATTGTAAAGAAGAATTTCTACCTGCTTATACTGATGATGAAGTTAAATTATATTGTGAATTAGTTAATAAAATACCATTTATTAAATTTGAATATCGTAAATTAAAAGATACTCATTTTTTTAAATTATATTTTAAAGATTATGATACGCAAGAAAAATTAGCAGCTACTTGTATGATTATCAGATATTTATGGGAAAATAATGGTCATAATGGTAATGATATGTATTATAAAGTTCCAGGATATTTTATTAAATTAGTTGAGAAATATCCTGAAGAAGATTTATTATATTTATTATTATGGGCTAATTTTGCTATAACTGATAATAATGGTGGAAATTTTTGGAATAGTAATCATAGTTTAATAGATTCTGATTTTAAATATCCTTTTAAATATGAAGATTTAAAATGGCATCAATACAGTGTTACTCATACATTCTGTAAAGCCATATCATTTCCTTACAATAAAAGTGTAGAAGAGTATAAACAAGAATTAAAAGATTTTAAAATATTTGAATATGAATAAAAGAAAAATATATGTAGTAGGTACTAGTATTGATTACATGAATTGGATGCAAGGTGAACTTGTTGAAGATATGAAAGATGCTGATTTAGTAGTATTTACAGGTGGTGAAGATGTAAATCCTGAATTGTATACTTCGCATAAGCATTATACTACATCATGTAATCCTGCAAGGGATAAATATGAAGTTGAGAAATATCAAAAAGCTAAAGAATTAAGTTTACCTTGTATTGGTATTTGTAGAGGTGCTCAATTCTTATGTGTGATGTCTGGTGGTAAATTAATTCAACATCAATCAAACCCAGGTAGTAAACATGATTTATTTACTAAAGATGGTAGAACTATTAGAGTAACATCATCACATCATCAAGCACAATTACCATTTAGTTTACCTAAAGAAGAATATACTATTTTAGGGTGGACTGAAAATTTATCACCATTTCATAAAGATGGTAATAATGATGAAGTTAATCCTGAAGTAGAATGTGAAGATGTTGTATATTATAAAACAAATTGTTTAGGTATACAATCACATCCTGAATGGTGTTATCCACCAAGTAGTCCTTCAGAAATTATTATGATTGATTATTATCAATCTTTATTAGATAAATTTTTAAACAAGGAATTATGAGTAAGATAAAAGAAAAAAAAGTAATTGAAGAAGTTGAAATAACTACAGGACAATTCTTAGATGAAGATGGTGATATTATAGCTGATGAATTTCTTAGTATTTTTAAAGATTTTCCAAATATCTTAAAAGATAAAGATTTAATAAATCAAATATCAGGTTTATTTTATAATGATATTAAAAGTATAAGATTCGATTCTTATAAAGGTTCATCATTTATTGACTTTAGAATATCAACTTTACCAGGACAATGTTCAACACTTGTTGTACATGATTATATGATAAGTTATGAATATTATGAATTATTTTTAAAAATTATAACTAAATTAGCAATTGGTTTGAACTTTTCAAATATTTTAATAACTTCTTATAAAGAACATAAACTTAATCTTGAATTAGTGAAAGACGGATTTGAATTGTTTAAAGAAGAATATCGTAATAACAGAACTGGTAATCTTATAAACTATTATATGAAATATTTAAATTAATCACTTAAAAATTATAAACTAATATGGAACAAAAAATTAAAAATATTACTATTGGGACAGATCCTGAATTCTTTCTATATTCTCAATTAGAAAATAAATTTATATCTGCTGTAGGCATGTATGAAGGTACAAAGAAAGACCCTAAAGTAATATCAGAAAATGGACATATGATACAAGTGGATGGTGTATCATGTGAAGTAAATATCCCACCATGTGTAACTGCAGAACAATTCAACAAAGAATTACAATTTGTTGTAGGTTATATTAGAGATACTATTGCAAAACCTAAAAACTTGATTATTTCAGAAGCTGTTACAGCTGAATTTACTGAAGATCAATTAAATTGCAGAGAAGCATGGGAAATTGGTTGTGATCCAGATTTATCAGCATGGACTCTTAATGTAAATAACCCTAAAGGTTATGAAAACAATATAAGAGCTTGTGGTGGTCATATATCTGTAGGATATGATAATCCTAATGAGCAAACTTCTATAGCTTTAATTAAAGCTATGGATTTATTCTTATCTGTACCAAGTGTACTTATTGATGAAGATGTTCGTAGAAGAGCTTTATATGGTAAAGCAGGTGCTATGAGATTTAAATCTTTTGGTGTAGAACATAGAACTTTAAGTAATTTCTGGTTATTTAATCCTGTATTAAGAACATGGGTTTTTGAAAATACTTTAAAAGCTTGTGAATTTGTTAATATCAATGGTATTATTACTAATGAAGATGATATTATGGAATGTATCAATACAGGTAATAAAGCTATGGCTCAAGAAATTATTGAAGATTATAACTTAACAATTCCAAATGAAGAGGAGGTATATCATAATGAATTTGCTTAATTATTTTGATGAATTACCAGATGATTCAGATGTGGTAGCTAGTTAGCTATCACTTATTAATAAACATTTATAAAATAAAAATAAACACTATGTGCGGAATTATAGGTTTTAGCTCAAAAAACAAATTTAACAAGGATAAAATTATACAATTAATTATGTGGAATACCTTTGAAAGAGGTATTGATGCAACAGGTATATATAGTCCTAATAATGGATTACTTAAAACTACAGACAATGGTTTTGATTTTGTCCAACAAAATACTATATTAGATGATAGTATATTCATGGCTCATGTTAGAGCTGCAACAGTAGGTGATAAAAAGAAACCTGAAAATGCACATCCTTTTCAATATAATGGTGTAACATTATTACATAATGGTACTTTAAAAAATCATTATGATTTAATCTATAAAAATGATTTTAAGTATGCTGATTTTAGTGTAGATAGTCAAGTTATTGCTGGAATCATTGGTAAGGATCAAAACTTCAATGTGATTTCAGAAATAGATGGTGCTGCTGCATTTTTAATTCACCATGATAAAACTCCTAACATTTTATATGCTTTTAGAAATAGTGAAAGACCATTATTTAGAGGTATGTTAGGTGAAGATATGTATATATCATCAATTAAAGAATCATTGAAGTTGATTGGATGTAGTAAAATTAAAGAATTTAAAGAAAATTATTTATATGCTATTAAAGATGGTAAAATAATTGATTATAGATTTATTAAAAATACACCTTATCATAATTATACTCATACTAAAACTACATTTAGAGAAATTTATCCTGTTAATATGCTAATGGGACAATGGTTACCTTTATTAAGATGTGGTTATTGGGAAAAGGACTTAACATTAGATAAATCTTATTTAATAGAAGGTTTCAATATGACTACCCAATATCTTACAATTACAAATGATAAAGGTGAATGGGCTGAACTTAGTAAATTTGATTTTGACTATGAGAAAAAAATAATTATTGATGATTGTTATGTTAAAGCTTTATGTGATTTAGTATTAGGTAGTGGTAAAGATGAAATAAAAATTGCTGATAAAGGTGATTACTTTAAAGTTACGTCTAATAACGTTGCTAAATGTACAGTTAAAGCTTTTAAGCTAAATGATACTACTATCATAACAACTATCCCTAAAAATTTAATTGAAAGAGTTGATGTTGATGAAGAACAGTATATAATTGATACTTATACAAGTAAACCTGAAAATCAATTAGTTTTAAATTTCTTAGATATTCCTGAGAATACAGAAACTCCTGAATTAATTGATAGTTTTGAAGATGTTACAGATTTAAATACTGAATCTACAATTGAAAAAGAAGCTCTTATTGAAAATAAAGATCCTAATTTAATTGTAGTAGATAAAGATGATCTAATTATAGATTTTATTTCTATTGAAGATAGATATGAAAAACTATTTAAATATGTTTCACCTTTATTAACAGAAGAATCTTTAAAAGTTATTCAAAATGAAAGAATTGAAACAATGGGATATTTTGAAGAAATTGCAAAAAGACATGAATTATTAACTGATAATACTAAAAACAATGGCGTTAACAAAAGGCTTTTATGCTAATATATCAAGTAAGAAAGAAGATGATACTGTAAAAACTTATGATGGTAAATTAATATCAAGAAAAGATGCTATTTTTTTAGTACCTTCTGGAGTATATGCTCATATTAATGACCCTAATGTAATAAAGGATTGTTTTACAGGAAAAAATGAATTCATACATGAATGTAGTAAAGTTATTAATAAATTTAATGATGATATACCAGATTATACCAATTGTTCATATACAAAAGATATATCAAAAAGTTGTATATTATTTGATAAGAAATTAAATTTACATACTGCTACATATGAATCAATACCTTTAAATTTATATGTGGAAGATTATACTACGGGTTTATTTTATCATATTTCAACACCTACTGATAAATATGATAGATCCGAACCTATTATTTACAGAAAGGTTAAAAATGCTGAATATCAACCAACAGGTGATTTAAAATATGATTATTTAATGGGTGTTAAATCTCCAAGTTTTAAAATAACTGAAGGTAAACGTTACAAGTTTGGATTAGAACTTGAAACAATTTACGGTAGATTACCTCAATATTTAGATAAGTATTTAAATTATAATGCTGTTCATGATGGTTCATTACGTGGACCTAATGGAGAAGATCCTATAGGTGCTGAATATGTAACAGGTATTCTAACTGGTGATACTGGTTTTTTACAAGCTAAACGTTTATCTGTAGAAGTAACTAGAAGATGTAAAATTGATAAGAAGTGCGGGCTTCATCTTCACTTATCAGGTATTGAATTTTCTAAAGAGAATTTAATAGCTTTGTATAAAGTATATTTCATATTAGAAAAATCTATATTTTCAATATTACCTTCTAGTAGATACAAAAATACATATTGTAGAAAACTTAATAAAATTACTGATTGTTTAACTAACATAACTGAAAATCAATTAAATTCTGTATATGAATATAATTTATTCATAGAAAATGCTTATTTAGGTTTATTTGATTTTGTATCAAATAATAATCAAAGTAATTATAAATTTAATAAAAAATCAGAACATCCTTGGGGGCATAAATGTGGTTATAAACATCATAGTGCTAGATACTGTTGGTTAAATTTTGTACCAGCTATTTTTGATACTAAACATAATTTATCTGCTAAAACTATTGAAATTAGAAATCATAGTGCTACAACTAATTATCGTAAGATTAAAAATTGGACATTAATTCATATGGGTATTTTATGGTATGTTGAAAATCATAAACGAGATATTCTTAAAGGTAATATTCTAAATTTGGAAGAAATTATGTTATTAGCTTACCCTAAAACAGGTTGTTCTATAGTTAGTTATATTAATGAAAGAGTATCTTTATTTTCAAAACCTGCTACAGATATGGAAAATTTACAAACAGAATTAAACGATTATAATGAAACAAATGAGGATGAACTATTAACTGTGAAAGGAGCAATACAATGTGTATAATATCAATTTTACCGAAAGGTACTGAAAAGTTAACAGATGAAACTATAAGTTTTATTACAAATGGTTACTCTAACAATGGTGATGGTTCAGGTTTTATGTATAAAAAACTTGGAGAAAATGAAGTTTATTTAAGTAAAGGTTATAATGATTTACAATGGTTATTACAAGATATTAAAGATTGTAATTTATCTAAAGATGATGAATTAGTTATTCATCATAGAATTGGTAACATTGGTAATAAAAATGACCTTAACACTCATCCTTTTGTATGTTCATTTGTAGAAGATGATATTCATAAGATTTTTGGTGCTAAATTTGATAAACCTTGTTTAGTTCATAATGGTACATTAACAAATAATGCTATTTATGATTTTAGAGTAGGTAATTTTAATAATTCTGATACATATGCTTTTGCTAGATTTATTATGTCTAACATTCATATACAGAATTTATTAAAATCTAATTTAGAATTATTCTTAAAAGTAATGAATCCTTATCTAAATACTAGTAAAATGTGTTTTTTATTTCCAGATAGAGATTTAATCAAATTTGGGGATTTTATTGAAGATAATGGTTATTTTCATTCTAATTTAGGTTATAAAGATGGTTACTATAGAGATTATGGAGGAGTCTTCAAAAAAAAAGAAGAACCAAAGCCTTTAGAATCTTTAGAAAATAAATCTACATATCCTAAAGCAGATACTTATTTGAAAGATTATAAAATAGGTATTGATAAGATGTTATCTAAACATAACTCATTAGTATTAGATGGTTCTTATATTAGAATTACAGATCATAATTATATGAATTTCATATACATGAAGAAAGACCTTAATAATATTTGGTATACTAAAGTGTTTAATTTTAAATCATATGATCAGAAATGTCTTCTTAATGTATTAACATTTGATAATAGTAATACGTTAAGTGTTAATGAACATGCTTTACATACAGAATATTTTTTTGGACCTTTAAATTCAGTAGCAAATTATTATAGAGAATATTTAGTGTTATTACGTGATTTAGAACCTTCTAAGAAAGTTTTGAAAAAGTTATATGCTCAATTAAACAACTCTAGACATAAAAGTGATGATTTTAAAGTATTTCATAATAGATTAGGTGTTTACTTTACGAGAGGTGCTTTATTAGAATATTACAATTATTTTAAAGAAGATTACTTAAAAGATCCAACGGAATTAGATTATAAGTATGTAAAATGTCCTAATCCTAATCTTCATATTTCAGTAACAACTGATAATAAAGATGAAGAAAAAGATGATACAATTGCTCGTGCTGTAACTTATGATAACACTATTAAAAAAGAATGGAATTCTGTTGTAAATGCTCTTAACTAAAGTAAAAATAGATCAATCTGAGTTACACATTTATATAAACTTACTGAAACGTTATAAACTCTTAAAAACAAATAATTATGAAGAAATAATTAATCAATTAAAAATTAACTTTAATGTAGAAATATCTATAGAGGAGTTAGAAGAGTATTATAGTCCAAATTTAAATGAGATACTTGAGGAAACTCGATTATTACATCAAAATTTAGGATTTTACGTAGAAGATGGAGATTATAGTTAATTTAGAAAAATTAGTACAATATAAAGTAGGTTTGGAAGCTTATTTTATATTGTACTGTTTAAATGAGAATAAGGAAAAAGAACTTATTACTTATGCACAAAACTGTAGAAAGATTCCTACACCAACATTTGAAGAACTTGAAAAACAAGGGTATATAGTTATAAACAGAGCTTTAATGCCTGATAATAAAATAACATATAATGTATTAAAATTAACAAGTTTAGGTAAGGAAATATTTACAGTGAGAAATATAGATGTTCTATTTGAAGAATTTAGAACATTCTATCCAAAGAAAACTCCTGATGGGAGAACATTACATCTTGATTTAAAGAGATGTAAAAGTTTGTATAAAAAGATTATTGGTAATAATGAGCAAATGCATGAAACATTATGTGGGTGTGCTAAAGCTTATCATGAAGAGAAGAGAAGATCTTCTTCAGAATCTTATATGCAAAATTTAGCTAGTTGGTTACATCAGGAAAATTACAAACAATATATTGAAGAAAAAATGGTAGAAGAAGGAGGACATAGTGAGGATATATGATGATTTGTATAAATCAATTGAACACAATATAACCAAGAAAGAATCAGATGGTTTTACATCTATTTTATGTCCCTTTAGTAGATTATCTAATAAAGGATTCCCAGGTTGGGTTAAAGGTACTTATACTATCTTAACAGCTTCCAGCGGAATTGGTAAGACGAAATTTACTAAATCTTTTACTGTTAATTCAGTATATAACTTTGTAAAACAAAATCCATACATTAAACTTAAAATCTTTTATTTTGCTTTAGAGGAAAGTAAAGAAGTATTTTGGTTAAGTATGTTAAGTAGTATCTTATATGATAGATACCAAATACAATTGTCACCACAACAACTATTATCTTTAGGTGAGTATAACCTTGATAGAAGTATTTTACAGAAAATTGAATCTGTTAAACACGAATTATATCAAATGGAAGATTCAATAGAAGTTATTGATAATGTATTCAATCCTTATGGTATCTATAAAAGAGTAAGGGACTACTTTGATAATCCTGAATTAGGTGAATTTGAAAAGATTCAAACTGATACAGGTGTAATAAATGGTAAATTTAAATATAAAAATGAAGATACTTATGTATTTGTTATTACAGATCATATATCTTTATTAGTACCTGATGCTAATGGTAAGTATAATCAACAGAATAGTTTACATGAAGCTATGAATTACTTTTCTCAAGAGTATTGTCTTAAACAAATGTGCAAAAGACTACAGTGTGTTGTAATTAATATACAACAACAGTCTGCTAATAAAGAAGCACAAGAGTTTCATAAAGGACAAACTATTGAAAAGAAATTAGAACCGTCTTTAGACAGTTTAGCTGATAATAAATTAACTCAAAGAGATGCTGACATGGTATTAGGTTTATTTGCTCCTACAAGATATGAAATATCTACATATAGAGGTTATAATATAGCTAGAATGAAAGACTCATATAGGTCATTAATCTTTCTTAAAGATAGGAATTATGGTCTAGCTAACAACTATGTGCATTTATATTTTGATGGTGCAAGTAATATATTTAAAGAATTACCAATTAAGGATGAGATGACTGAGAACATCTATGAACAAATCTCAAAGAAACAATTTAAATAATAGGAGGAAAGTGAAGGAAGAAGTAAATACAATGGTAGACTTACCTTTTGGTAAAGTTGAAGCCTCTCGTGTAAATCCTAAGCGATTAGTTATTTATTCTAAACCTAAAACTGGTAAAACAACTAGTTTTGCAGGATTAGAAGGTAATCTAATTATAGATTTAGAAAATGGTTCTGATTATGTAAATGCTACAAAAATCAAAGCTTCTAGTCTAGCAGAATTACGTGAGATTGGTGATAAAATTAAAGCTTCGGGTAAACCTTACAAATATGTTACAATTGATACTGTAACAGCTTTAGAAGATATGGTTAAACCTTTAGCTTTGAAAAACTATATGGAAACACCTATTGGTAAGAACTTTAAGGAAAATGATGTCCTTAAATTACCTAATGGTGCTGGTTATATGTGGTTAAGAGAAGCATTTTTTCAAGTGTTAAATTATATTGATACTTTTGCAGAACATATTATTTTATCAGGACACATCAAAGATAAACAAGTTGATGATAAAGGTGAAATGGTAATGGCTGCAAATATTGATTTAACAGGAAAAATTAAATCTTTAATCTGTGCAAATGCAGATGCAATTGGTTATATGTTTAGAAAAGATAATAAGACTATTTTAAGTTTTATATCATCTGATGAAATAACTTGTGGTGCAAGACCAGCCCATTTACGTAATAAAGAAATCATTTTAGCTGAAGAAGTTAATGGTGAAATTATTACTAATTGGGAAGAAATATATAAATAATAAATAATAAATAAATAAAAATAAGAGAATATGAATTTTGATTTAAGTGCAGCATCGGAGAAAAAAGTAAGTAATAATGTACAATACCAAAAAGCTGGTATTTATGATAATGTTAAGATTAGCAGTGTGGAATTAAAACAATCACAAACTGGTAAAGACTTTTTGTTTTTAAATACTCTTGGTGCAAATGGAGAAGTTGGTAAATCATCATCTTTATGGTTAACTGATGCAGCTTGGCCTGTAACAGCTCGTACATTAGTAGATTTGTTAAAAGCTACACACAATGTAACTGAGGACGAGGCTAAAGTAATGATTGCAGTAGGTTCACCACAAGAATTATTGTCTAAAACATCAACTTTATTAGTTGGTAAAGTGTTCCGTGCTAAATTTAAAGGTGAAGAATCATCTCGTGGTACTGTAATTGCAGTATTAGGTGGTTCAGAATCAATGCAAGTTGCAACTGCAGATACTAAATTATGGTTTAATCCTGATAAGGATATTAAAAAATATGAAGGTACAGCTCAAGCAACACCAGCTGTTATGAATCCATCAGCAAAAACTGATGATTTACCATTTTAATTTTAATAAATAATTAGAATAATAGGTGTCAAATATCGGCAGTTGATTAAATGTTGTGACAACAACAGCCTATTATTTTATAATTAAACTATATATGTTTGATTTAAAAGATGCATACCAAAATATAGATATAAACTTTATCTTAAATAATGTATCTGAATATGATATTTGGAAGAAATATTGTAATAATTTTGAAGAACTAGATAAACCTTTTTTATCTGAATTATATAATGATAGAAATCCTGCTTGTAGAATCAAACATAATAAGTTTAATAAGCTTATTTATAAAGACTTTGGTACAGGTGATACTTATAGTTGCTTTGATTATATTCAAGTAAAATATGGGTGTAACTTTAAAGAGTCCTTAAAAATCGTTTACAATGATTTTAAGCTAGGTTCTATCAAATATGATATATTACCTCAGTTGGTATTAAATAATCAACCAGAGGTCATTAAAACAGTTAATAAGAGCTTTATTGAGATTGTACCACAACCTTATAATATAACGGACTATAATTATTGGAATCAATATAATATACCTTTAACAATGTTAGAGGAATATGATGTATTTTCATGTAGAATAGTCTATTTACATACAAAGGATGGTAGAACTATTACATTCAACTATAGAGATGATAATCCTATATATGCTTATAGATTTTGTAATGAAGGTAAATATTCATATAAAATCTATTTTCCTTTGAGTAAGGATAAAAAGCATAAATGGTTATTTTCTGGTGGTAGTAGTACAGACATAGAAGGTTATGACCAATTACCATTTCATGGTGAAAAGTTAATACTTACTAAAAGTCTTAAAGATTGTATGGTTTATAATCTACTTGGTTTACCAGCTATATCATTACAAGGTGAAACTAATAAATTATCATTTGATTTTGTTAATAAATTATTAAAAAGATTTGATGAAATTATAGTAAATTATGATAATGATGATGAAGGTATAAGAGGTTCTAAAAGATTAAATCAACAATATAATTTCAAATATTACTTTATAGATGATTATAAAGATTTAAGTGATTATATCAAAGATAGAGGATTGCAAAGTGCTAAAGAAATGATTAATAATAAATTAAAATTATTAAATGGATAAAATCAAAGTAGGATTTGAAATAACTGATAATTGGAACAAAGCTGATTTTAGGGAATTTATATATTTATTATTGAAAAATGATAGTTATGAATTATACCTTATATCAAATAATGATACATCAGCTTATATATACAGTGTTGGTGCTCAATTAGGTTTACCTTCAAATAGGGTTATTGTAACTAACTTTACTCCAGATAAAGTACAAGCTATTGTAGATAATAATATAGATATATATTTTGATAATATCCAAATGACTGTATTAATTATACAAGAAACTACTGATTGTGAAGCAATTTTAGTTAATGAAATACCTAATAGGTATCAATCTAAAACAACATGGTATGTTAGTTTTGAGAGAGTTATAAAACAAATAGAGGAGGAGAATTGTGGGAAAGATGAAGATTGTTGCAAAAAAGGGGAAGGGTAAAATACAAAATGCTACAGCTTTAGAAGTTGATGGTGTAAAATTTAAGTCTAAACTTGAATTATTTACATATAATAAACTTTTAGAAGCAGGTATTAATGATTTTAAGTATGAGGAAATGAAATTTACTCTATTAGAACCTTTTGAATACAATGAAGAAGCTTTTGAAGTTAAAAAGGATAAGAAGTATATGGAAGCTAGTAATAATATTAGAGCTATTACTTATTTACCTGATTTTTCAAGGGTGAATGAACAAAAAGAAGGATATATTATTGAATGTAAAGGATTTAATAATGATGCTTTTCCAATTAAATGGAAATGGTTTAAAGACCATTTAGTTAAAAATGGATATAAAGTAACATTATATAAACCTAACAATCAACAAAATGTACTTAAAACAATTGAATTAATTAAACAAAAATTTTATTAAACATGAAAAACAAAATTAAAATTATGGTTATACTAGTAGCTAGTATTTTCATTGCAGGATTAATATCTTTACGTCAAATTCATAAAAACAATGAAATTTTAGATTTACCTAAACCTACAATTACAGCAGATACTGTTAAAATTGATACGTTTAGTGAAAATGCTTTAATAATAGAATTACATGAACTTAAAATGTTAGCTCCTAATATTGTATTAGCACAAGCTAAACTAGAAACAGGTAATTTTAAATCATATCTTTTTGAAAAATCTAATAACCTTTTTGGTTTTAGAAATTTTAATGGTTATATTAAATATGAATCTTGGAAACATTCAGTAAAAGCCTATAAGGACTGGCAAACCAGAAAATACAAAGGAGGAGATTACTATGATTTTCTAGAACATATTAATTATGCAGAAGATACATTGTATGTTTATAAATTAAAGCAATTTCAATAAATGGCTAAAGTAAATAGAGGAAATCTTTATGACTATTACATTCATTTCAATCCTTATACAGAGTATTGGAATGCTGTAAAACGTGATAAAGCAGTGGATTACCTTAATGGTAAATTAGGACCTAATGATGTCTTAAAACATAAGAATATCACTGATTTAATCAGATATTTAACAAATGAACCTCAATTAGAAAAATAATAACATGGCAGGAAAACCAAAACAAAAAGTATATGAATATACACAAACTGGTAAGTTTGTTAGAACATATGATTCTCAAGCTGAAGCACGAGAAGTAAACTTTAGTAATGTTAAAGGTAAGAAACCAGTATTTCAATATAAAGAACATAGACTATTAGATAATGGTAATGTTTTGGTTAAAGAAAGAATTGGTAGAGATGCTGTTAAATCTTTATTAAGAAGAGAAAGTAATGAATTTTTAAAAGATTATAAATCTCCTAAAGTTAAGTTATTAAATCTTGATAATAAAGTTATAGCAACTTTTAAGAATACTAACATTGCTAGTAAATTAACAGGAATCCCTGAAAGTACTATTGCTAATCAGATTAGCAGTAAATATGATAATGTTGGATGGACAGATAGAGGATTGTTATTTAGAAGTAATGATTAATGTATCTTTATGGGATGCTGATTTCATACCTTTTTATGTGTGTCATGTAAAGAAGAATGAACCAGAGAAATCATTAGATGATTGTAAAGCTTTAGTAGATGATATTATTATAAATATTAACAATACTACTATGGCGGAAGAATATCAGTTATATGTTACTGTTGGTAAATGTTTTAGGTATACTGTATACCCTGAATACAAAGCTAATAGAAAATATACAACTGAAGTAAAACACATATTTGAAACTAAACAATATCTTATAGACCAATATAAAGCATTTAGCTTTGTAGGTTTAGAAGCAGATGATTTAGTTTGTATAAATAAACAAAGATTAACTGAAAAAGGATATAATTGTACTATAATCTCTCCTGATAAGGATATATTAAATTTAGAAGGTAGACATTATAATCCTAGAGGTAATAATTGGGTTAATACTACAAAACAAGAAGCAGAATTATACTTTTGGAAGAGTATGATAACTGGTGATACTGTTGATAATTTACCTGGAATTAAAGGTATTGGAGAAGTAGGAGCTTGTAAATTATTAGATAATAAACATATAGACATATTTAAAAGTTATAGAGCATCAGTATTTGACAAGTATTGTGAAGTCTATGGGGAAAATTATGGAATAGAAATGTTCTATAAAATGTATAATTGTTTAAAAATGGTACATACTTATGAAGTAGAGATACCAGAACTAATAAAATTAAAGACGGAAATTAGTGAAGAGGAAAGATTATTTGACTAGTATAGGAAAAATGGATAGTAATGGTAGTATTACTCATACATTTGCATCAAAATTTTTACTACCTATTATAGGATATACGATTAAAGACTTAGGTACTTCCTTAATAAATACACATATAACTGAAGGTAATAAACCTGAATTAATAGTTATATTAGATCCAAATAAGGATGATACTGTATCATTACTTGTTAAAATGAGAATTTTAAGTCATTATTTAAATGATGAAACTACTGATGATGAATTGATAATTAGATTTACAATTTCTGAAGCATATTATAATGTTTTAGATAAATTTAAAAAAGGTCAGTATAGTGGATTTGATGAATTTTACAAAAGAATTTTAACAAGATATTATGGTGAAGGTGTTATTCAAAATGGAATAAAGGTTAGTATGTATGACACTATATATCCAAGATATGAGAAGCGTAAAAACTTAGCAGAACGTCTTGGTGAAGAAGTAAAATATATACAAGAAGTCTTAGATAGTCCTGAAATGGATTATGAAATATACAAATCACTAGAACAATTAAATACAGGACAACTTAATGAACAAGGAGCAGGAAATTCTATCTAATATTACAATTTTTAATAAATATGCAAAATTTAATGAAAATTTAAATAGGAGAGAAACGTGGGAAGAACTCTGTGATAGATACAGAGATATGATGATTTCAAAATATCCTCAATTGAAATATGATATTGAGAAAAGTATGAAGTTCATCTATGATAAAAAAGTATTACCTTCTATGCGCGCATTACAGTTCGCAGGTAAGGCTATTACTAAAAATGAATCAAGAATATATAATTGTGCTTTTATGCCTGTAGATGATTACAGAGCATTTAGTGAAACTATGTTCTTGTTACTTGGTGGTACAGGAGTAGGTTACTCTGTTCAATACCATCATGTAGAACAATTAAACGAGATAAACAAACCAATTAAGGAGCGTAAATATGTTATTAGTGATAGCCTAGAAGGATGGGCTGAAGCTATTAAAGTATTAATGAAAGCTTACATAGGAGGTTCACAATATAAACCAAGATTTGATTTTAGTGATATTAGACATAAAGGTGCTAGATTAGTTACTGCAGGTGGTAAAGCCCCAGGACCTAGACCTTTAATGGAATGTGTTGCTAAAATTCAAGGATTACTAGACTCTAAAGAGAATGGTACTAAACTTACACCATTAGAATGTCATGATATACAATGTTATATAGCTAATGCCGTCCTATCAGGTGGTATTCGCCGTTCAGCAATGATAAGCTTATTTTCATTTGACGATGAAGAAATGTTAACATGTAAATATGGTAATTGGTGGGAATTAAACGAACAAAGAGGTAGAGCTAATAACTCTGCTGTAATTGTTAGAAACAGAATTAAAAAAGATGAATTTGATAAAATTTGGGAAAAAATTGAACTTAGTAATTCAGGAGAACCTGGACTTTATTTTACCAATAATAGTGATTGGGGTACTAATCCTTGTTGTGAAATTGCTTTAAGACCATATTCTTTTTGTAATCTTTGCGAGGTTAATGTATCAGACATTACTTCACAACAAGATTTAAATGATAGAGTATCTATAGCATCATTTTTTGGTACATTACAAGCTGGTTATACAGACTTCCATTACTTAAGACCTATTTGGAAAAAGACTACTGAAAAAGATGCTCTAATAGGTGTAGGTATGACTGGTATAGCATCTGGTGAAATACTTAAATATGATTTAAAACAAGCTTCAGATGTTGTAAAAAGCATGAATGAGGAAGTTGCTAAAATCATAGGTATTAATAAAGCAGCTAGAACAACTACTATTAAACCTAGTGGTACTACTAGTTGTGTATTAGGTACATCATCAGGTATTCATGCTTGGCATAATGATTATTATATTAGACGTATTAGATTAACTAAGAATGATCCTTTATATACTTATGTAGCTAAAACACTACCAGAGTTAGTAGAAGATGATAAATTACAATTTAATACTGCCGTACTTTCAATACCTCAGAAAGCTCCAGAAGGTTCTATTTTAAGAACTGAAAGTGCCCTCGAGTTATTAGAGAGAGTTAAGAAGTTTAATATTGATTGGGTTAAAGCTGGTCATAGAAAAGGTGATAATACTAATAATGTTAGTGCTACTATATCTATTGATAAATCTAGACTTTATGACGGATTATTTAATGATCAAGGTCATATGACAGATGTAAAATGGGATGAATGGAAAGTAGTTGGAAACTGGATGTGGAATAATCGTAATACATTTAATGGTTTAAGTGTACTACCATATGATAATGGTAGTTATGTTCAAGCACCATTTGAAGACATTACTAAGGAGCAATTTGAAGAATTATCAAAACATTTAAAAAGTATTGATTTATCTCAAGTAATTGAAGATGATGATAATACTGAACATACACAAGAAGCAGCATGTGCTGGTGGAGCTTGTGAAATTAAGTAATTATGACAAAAATAGGAGTAAAATTTGATTTTGATAAATTAAATAGACCTGCTACATTAGAAGAATACAAGGATGAGGTTAAAACCTCTCCTTGTGCTTCTCATGATAAGGAAACTGAAATTGCTATAGCTAAGGAAAGATTAGAAACAGCTAAGAATAAAGCAGGTTTAAAATATGATCAAGGTAAAGTGAGATATGATTTATATCCATTAGAAGCTTATGAAGGATGTACAAAAGTATTAACTTTCGGTGCTAATAAATATACACCTAATGGTTGGAAATCTGTTCCAGATGCTGAAAATAGGTATTATGCAGCATTAATTAGACACTTAAATGCTCAAAAACTATACATTGAAAATGGTGGTAAAGGGTTAGCACTAGATGAAGAATCTGGGTTACCACATTTAGACCATGCACAATGTTGTTTAGTATTTTTGAGAGAAATAAGTAAAACTGAAATAAATGAAGGGAAGTAAAGGAGAGAAGAAGTTACAAGAACTTGAAACAGCTTTAAAAGCTAAAAATCTTGATTCTAAGCGTACATCTATAGTTAAAGGTAAGAATATACCAATAGTAGCTAAAACTAGCTTTAAATCAATTAATATTCAACAATCTAAATCATTAGATGTTAATAATGTAATATTCATACCTGATTTACATGCCCCTTTTATTAAAAAAGGGGTTTTAGAATTTATTAAAGAGCAACAGTGTAAATACAACTGTGGTAAAGTAATATTTGCAGGTGATATATTAGATGGTCATGCATGGAGTTATCATGAGCATGATCCAGATGGTATGAGTGTAGGACATGAATTACAAGCTGCTAGGGAACAATTAAATCCATGGTTTGAAGCATTCCCTGATGCTATTAGTTTAATGGGTAATCATGACCTTTTAATTCAACGTAAAGCTCGTACAATTGGTTTATCTAAAGAATTTATAAAAGGATTTGGTGATGTAATTGGAGCTCCTAAAACATGGGAATTTAAGATAGAACATATTGAAAATAATGTTTTATACAAACATGGTAATATAGGAGATGCTTTTACAGTAGCTAAGAAATCTAGAATTTCAACTTGTCAAGGACATTTTCATGCTAAAACATTTGTGCAATGGTCTGTAAGTGAACGAGATGCTATATTTGGTTTACAAGTAGGTTGGGGAGCTGATAGAGATGCTTATGCATTTGACTATGGTAAACCATTTAGTGATAAACCAATTATTAGTTGTGGATTAATTTTAGATTCTGGTCAAACACCAATTGTTAAACTAATGCAATTATAATATGCCATATATTACAATCTTAGATTTTAATGTAGGTAAAACCTATGTTTATCAATATCCTGATAATTTAGAAGATATTGAGGATTTTATAGATTCTAAAAATCATGATGTGTCAAATTGTCACTATATGTGTACAGATGAATTACAATTAGAAATTAATTAAATGCAAGATTTAGAATATTTACTTAATTTATTAACATATGATGATTTAGCAGAAGATGAAAAAATTGAAGCTGCTATTGAATATATTAAAGATAAATTAAATAATAAATAAAAAATAAGAGTTACTATAGAATAGATTAAATACTAACAATTAAAAATAATAGTTAATAATTTAAATTTTTACAACTATATCTGTAGTAACTCTTTAATCCTGTACCCTTGAATACATTAATTTGTAGAAACTCGGATAAGTTCAGCAGGATTAGTATAGAATAAAAGGGTTTAAATATATACTTTTTAAAACTTAAAAAAATGGATAGACAAGAAGGATATTATTGGGTTAAAAAAAGAAATAAGACAAAACATGAAGTAGCTAAATGGGTTCATGATACATTTTTTAAAGATAATGGATATTGGACATTAATATATGATGAGGGAGATTATGAAGATGGTTATTTTGAACATATTAATGAAGTAAGAATTAAAGAACCTGGTGAGTTGCCTGAATTTTAAAATTATGAATATAAAAATTAAAAAAACAAATCCTAATGCTATCATACCTAGTTATTCAAAACCTGGTGATGCAGGTATGGATTTAACAGCTATTAGTAAAGAAGTAGTTGATAAAGGAGAATATGGTTATATATCATATGATTTTGGATTAGCTTTAGAGATACCTGAAGGTTATGTAGGATTAATGTTTCCTAGAAGTTCTTGTAGTAATACAGGAGCTATTATGAGTAATTCTGTAGGTGTTATAGATAGTTCATATAGAGGAAGTATATCAGCTAGATTTAAACAAATTAAAGGTACTAAAGAATATGAAATTGGTGATAGAGTAGCACAATTAATTGTTATACCTTATCCTAAAGTTACATTTGAAGAAGTATCTGAATTAGATGAAACAGTTAGGGGGACTGGGAGCTATGGATCCACAGGAAATTAAAGAACTTTTAAAAGAATTTAATAACACAGAAGGTAATCATGATAAACTTTATTATGATGATTATATGATAAAATTTGCTAAATATGTTACTAAAATTCATGTACAAGCTGCTTTACAAAAAGCTAGTATTGAAGTTACTTGTAGTGAAGAAACTCAGTATGATCAATTTGATAATACAATTTTAATAGCTAAAATTAATAAAGAATCTATATTAAATGCTTACCCTTTAGAAAATATTAAATAATATGGCACATGGTACAGGTAGATTAAATGTATGTTGTAATCAATATACATATGTATATAGGTTTTCTAGTGATGCTACTTGTCCAATATGTGGTAAAAAAGCTAAACAAATAACTAAATCAGATTTAGATAAACAGTATTGGACATCATTATTAAACTTTATATATCCAAGTGAAGGTCATTGGATTAAAGTAGAAAAACGTAATTAAAAATTATAAACATGAAAATATTAGATTTAACAGACATTGATAAGTCTGATATAAAATATCAAATTATTAACTATCCTGATGGACAAAGGGATATTGTAATTACTTCTTGGGTAATAACTAATGGTAATGATTGGGGAAAACATATAAATACTCAATCAGTTCAAATTAAATCAAGACTTAATAATGCTGAAGATTTATTAATGATTATATGTGCTACTAAAGCACTTAGAAATCTTAAAGTAAAAGAAATTCATCTTTATGTACCATATATCATGGGATTAAGAAGTGATAGATTATTTCAAGAAGGTGGTAATAGATATGTTAAAGATATTATTGCACCTTTATTAAATGCTCAAAACTTTGAATCGGTAACTTGTATAGACCCACATTCTGATGTAGCTGAAAATTGTATTAATAAATTAGAAAAAATATCTAATTTAGAATTAGTTGAATTTGCTTTATCTCAAATATCATCTTCTAATGGAAAATTATTTAATTATACATCATCTGATGTTATTCTAGTATCACCAGATGCTGGTGCAAGTAAAAAGATTTATAAACTAGCTGAACAAATAGGTTATAAAGGAGATGTTATTACTTGTAGTAAGGATAGAGATGAAAATGGTAAATTAACTAAAATAAAAGTACCAGGTTTAGGTGGAGATCAATACGGTAAAGATTTAATTATTATTGATGATATTTGTGATGGTGGTGCTACATTTATTAATATAGTAAAAGCATTAAAATCACAAGGAGTATTAACAGAAAACACTACATCTAAAATATATCTAATAGTAACGCATGGTATATTTTCTAAAGGATTTGGTGAATTACAACAATATTTTGATGCTATTTATACTACAAATTCTTATAAACAATTAAATCCTGATACACAGGACTTTGTAAAACAACTTAACGTATATTAAACATGAACCCATTATTACTTGTAGATAGCTACAAAATTCATCATACCAATATGTATCCAGAAGGTATGACTAAACTATACTCTAACTTTACACCACGTAAATCACGTATGAAAGGTGTGGATAAAGTAGTTGTATTTGGTATACAACATTTTATATTAGAGTATCTTATTAAACAATTCAATGAAGAATTCTTTGGTAAAAGAGTTGGTACAGGAGCACATTCATTATCTTCAACAGTTCCTTTTTGGAAAATGATTGAAGAATATGAAAGACATTGTAATGTAGATACCAAACATATAAAGGAATTATGGAAATTAGGTTATTTACCTATTGAAATTAAAGCTTTAGAAGAAGGTACATTATGTCCTATTGGAGTACCAATGATGACTATTACTAATACTCATCCTGATTTTGGATGGTTGGTAAATTATTTAGAAACCTTGATTAGCTGTATGCTCTGGCAACCAGTTACATCAGCAACAATTGCTTATGAATATAAAAAAATACTTGATAAATATGCACTTGAAACTACAGGAAGTAAAGAGGGTGTACAATGGCAAGGTCATGATTTTAGTATGCGTGGTATGTCTTCAGTTGAGTCTGCTACTCTATCTGGTATGGGACACCTTACAAGTTTTACAGGTACTGATACTATACCTGCTATTTATCAATTGGAATCTTCATACAAGGCCCAAGGATTAATAGGAGATAGTGTACCAGCAACTGAACATAGTGTTATGTGTATGGGCACTAAAGAATCTGAAATAGATACTTTTAAAAGATTATTAAACTTATATCCAACAGGTATATTATCTGTAGTATCTGATACATGGGATTTATGGAAAGTATGTACTGAATATTTACCTCAACTTAAATCTGAAATCTTAGCTAGAGATGGTAAATTAGTTATTAGACCTGATTCAGGAGATCCTGTAGATATTATTTGTGGTGTTGGTTTAAATAATAAAACAATGTCTTTTAAAGAATATGATGCTCAAGGTAAACCAGAATATAAAGGAGTAATTGAATTACTTTGGGATACTTTTGGAGGGACTATTAATGAACAAGGTTATAAAGTATTAGACCCTCATATTGGAGCTATTTATGGTGATAGTATTACCTTAGAAAGAGCTATTGAGATTTGTGAAAGACTTAAAGCTAAAGGATTTGCTAGTACTAATATTGTATTAGGTATAGGTTCATTTACTTACCAATACAATACTCGTGATACATTTGGATTTGCTATGAAGGCTACTTATGGTGAAATTACTCATCCTCCAGTAAAAGGTGGTAGTTTTGAAACAGATTCTTATGTAGAAGCTCGTGAAATATTCAAAGACCCTATTACTGATGATGGTACTAAGAAATCTAAGAAAGGGTTATTAAGAGTTATTGAAGGTATGGGGGTTAATCATCCAAATCCTTTTGTTGATAGTATTGGAGTTGAAGACCAATGTACTTGGGAACAAGAACAAACAGGATTATTAACAACAGTATTTAAAGATGGTAAACTTGTAAAAGAAACTACTTTAGATGAAATTAGAAATAGATTAAATGGAAAGTAAAACATTCGTAATGGGTGACATTCATGGAGGGTATAAAGCCCTCCTACAATGTCTAGAAAGAAGTAATTTTAATAAAGAAGAAGATACTCTTATTCAATTAGGAGATATATGTGATGGTTGGTCTGAAGTATATGAATGTGTTGAAGAATTATTAACTATTAAAAATCTAATTGCTATACGTGGAAATCATGATGATTGGTTTAGAACTTGGTTAAAATTTGATCAACATCCTATATCTTGGAATCAAGGTGGTTATGGCACATTAAATTCATATTGTATAAATTTAGATAAACAATTATGGGGTGCTGATAAACAAGGTTATATTACTTCTTTATTAGTTACTGATATACCTTTAAATCATATTGATTTTTTCTTAAGTAAACAAAAACCTTATTATATTGATTCTAGTAATAGATTATTTGTACATGGAGGTTTCAATAGACATTTTCCAATTAATGATGAAATTTATAATGGAGAAGATATATTAATATGGGATAGAGATTTGTGGCTTGCTGCATTATCCTATGGTACTATTGAACAAGGTGATTTAGCTGTTAGACCAGCTTTTAAAATGTATGATAAGTTTAAAGAAGTTTTTATAGGTCATACTACAACTATGAATTGGAAAACTGATAAACCTATGAATGCTGCGAATATTTGGAATTTAGATACTGGTTGTGGGTTTAAAGGTAAATTAACTATTATGAATGTTGATACTAAGGAATATTATCAATCAGATGATTTACAAGAACTATATATTAATGAAAAAGGTAGAAATTAAAAATAAACAATTTTAGAATATGAACAAAGTTACAATAAATGAAGTTTGTAATAGAAGTAAACTATCTGAAGGTAGATCTCAAGGTATGGCTTTTGCATTTTTATTACCTAAAAGTGAAGAGGTATATGATACAATGTTTGCAATGTCCCCTTGTAAGGACTTTTTAAATGAACCATTATTTACAGAGAATACAGGTTGTGAATCACAAGCTTATGGTTTAATATGTAAAAAACCAATTGGTATATTTAATGATGAATATGCTTATATTGGTATACAATGGCTTAAAGATAAATACAATGGTTATAATATAACTAAAGATGGTTATGAAAAAGCTGTTGAGCAATTAAAAAATAATTATCATAATATTCAAAAATTCTTAAACATTATTGAAGATAAACTTGAATTTAGTCTTAAGACTAGTATTGAAGCAGCAAATGATGATAGATTTTTAATTAAAGTACCTAAAGAATGGACTAGTTCTACAATAATGATTAGTTTATATACATTATTAACTAGAGCTTCTATTTTATATGATGGGGAAAAGGATATAATTAAATATCTAACAGAATATGAATATATAACTGATGATAAATATTTAATTAAATCTATGATTCCTCGATTAGAATTAATATTAGAAACTAAAAAACTAGTTCCTCAACCTCCATTTGATGAGGATAGAGCTAAAAAAGGAATATTTTCACCACATAACTTAGGTATTCTATCATGGAATATGAAATATGAAGAAGAGTTAGAAGCTCATGGTGTAGATTAATAAATAAATAATAAATAACAAATAAAACCAAATCAAATGAAAAACAACAAATCAAACAACAACACAACTACAATGTACAAAACAACTAATGGAATTCAAAAATTACCTAATGGTACTTATAGAATTCGTAAACAAGTTAATGGTAAGATGTATTCAGCATGCTTTAAAAAGCGTAGTGATGCTGTTAAATACAAAACATTATTAACTACTGCTATTACAAGTAAAACCGTAACAGCATAAAACAATAAAGGCTGGGGATATACCTCAGCCTTTTTTTAACCAAACAAAACAAACCGTCTATGAAAAACCAAATCACAAACCAAACAAATGTTATCTTAGTAGATAACCTATCTAATACCTTACTTTAATCTTTTTATTCAGTGGTATAGACTGTTATCTAAAATAGTAATTTCCACTATTCATAATTGCATCAAATTGATTTGACATATTTAATACTGGTATTACATCATTAATTTCTTTAGCAAGTTTTAAATTACCTTTATTAGGACCTTTATCATAATATGCTTTTTCTTCTTCACCAATAGCATATAAGAATGGTAATCTAACAGTTTGTACCATAACATCACCTAATCCTTTAGCAGTTGTTAAACCAGCAAATGGGTTCTTCATACTACTATATACAGATTGAGGATTAATCATAGCATCTAACTCACCACCAACTCTATCTGATTGTCTTTTAAGGAAGTTAACTACAAACTTTAATTCTTCATCATCATCATCTATACCTTCAGCTATAGCATCAAATAAATAATATAACATTACAGAACTAGTCCATACTATAAATTCTGCTTGTAATTTTTTAAGATTAGACTTTTCATAATCATTTAATGAGTTAAAAGCTTCTCTAACAGAGTTGAAATCTCTCACACTACCAGCTTTTATAAATCTTATAAAATTTAAAGCTGTTCTATATCTACCTTCTTGATAATCACCTGTAGTTTCATCAAAATATGTATTACCAAATCTATTTTTAGCAAAGTTATACATCCATTTCTTAAATTGAAGGGCTGTAGAACCTAAAGCAGACTCTTGTAATGCAACTTTATCTGTATCTGAGTAGTTACCATGGATAATCTTATTCATGTTCCTAATATCAACTGTAAGCTTTCTACGAGCTTCATCACTAAAAGTATAACCTTCTTTAATAGTTACTTTACCATCTTTAAAATCATAAACATCCCATAAGTTAGTTGTTTCACCTTTATCATTAGTAACCTCAACACTTAATAACTTAGCTATAGCACTTGTAGATTGAGCTAAATACTCACCAGCACTAATACCACTAAACATTAATTCATTAATAAATGAACCTCTATCATAATCACTATGAGCTAATTCTAACCAGTTAAACTTCTTTAACATAGCTTGGAACTTATCTTTAGGTACTTTACTATAAGGATCTTTATCAGTAAACTTATCTAACCAAGCCATACCTGTTACATGAGCTTGCTTAATAGCTGCAGCTCTATTCATATGTGAAGTATTATAACCAAATTGCTTACCATAAGCTTCAATTCTATTATTAATACCAGCCATAATACGGTTATTAATAGCAGAGAATGGATTTAAACCTAGTGTCTTAAATGCTGTATAACTATTCATATTCTGAATAATCTTTGATATTTTATTATTATTCTTATCACTAGTAGAATAAAATATCATTCTCATATATATATCTAATCTCTTTTGAACATTAGACTCACCTTTTAAATACTCTTTTTCACCTGAACTAGTTATTTTAAAGAATCTTTTATCTTTAATCATATTCTTAGCTACTAATAAAGTAGTTTCAGCTTGTTTCATGATATTATAGTTCTCAGCCATTTCAGCTGCTCTAACTAAGGATTTAGATAAATCTAATTCTAATTCATCAATAGTAAGTTTATTTTCTTCAATAAGTATAGTATTTTTTAATGTAGATATACGTTTTACAAGTTTAGTATCTTTAGGATTAAGTCTTAATTCTTCTTGTAACTTAGCTAACTGATTATTTAACTTAGTAATCTTCTCATTATTTTTAAAATCACCTACAAATAAAATAGGTACATCTTCAATTAAATCACCATTTTCATCAGTTTTTCTACTACTAAAGATAATATCAGGATTGATAAACTTACGAATAGACTTTTTAACCATATTCATAAATCCTATACCATTAGCACTCATATCCTTAGCTAAAGAACCTCTAACTCTGAATAACTTATTCTTCATTGTATACTGAACATCTAAAGGTAATTTAGATAATAATTCATTAGAAGTTTTAACATAAAACTCATAATAATTACGTTTAGCTTTACCTATAGCTGAATCATCAGTCATTAATTTATAATAATCTTTATCCGCATATTCAGTTATTTTACCATTCTTAGTAGTAATAACTTCTACATAATCAGGTTTAACATAAGTTACTTCAACTTGTACAACACTACCATCTTTATAATATCTATTAGTAGCTTTATCATACTTTGATTTAAGCATATAAGTTAACTTAGGTTCAGTATAGTATTTACGTCTAAATAGCTTATATAAGCGATTATATTGTTCTTCTGTAATAGGATTACCATTTGTATCAGTAGAACCTTCTATAAATGCTTTTTGAACCCATTTATTACCTTCACCTTTTACAAACTTATACTCTTCAAACTTAGCTCTTTCATCCTTAAATTCTTGAGTATATCTATGATTATCACCATCTACAATTGAACCATCTTCATTAACTTGTTCAGCTTTTAAAAATTGTGATACAACTTTCTTATCATTAGCTAATGCTAAATTATGTTTCTTATCATCTTCCGTTAATTCATTATCAGGTTTAACAATAAACTCACGTTTATTACCTAATTCATCTTTTAACTTAGCTCTTACTTCTCTACTATGAGTATAATATTTACCATTTACAGGTGTAATATATCTACCATTAAGTTTACCATTAGCATCTTTTTGTAACATCCAATTATGGTCTGTTACACCAAGTTTATTCAACTCAGCTTGATTTTTACTAATAGTTTCTTTATGTTGTTCAGTAATCTCATAAACTTCTTGACGTTTCTCCTCAACATGTTTTTGGAGTAATGTTAATAGTTTATCCATACTATTACTCATACCACCTAAATACATTTCTTGTATTGAAATATCTTTAGATTCTTTTAAGAATTCTTTTATATCTTCTTTAGTTATATCCTGCTTAGAGTTATAATCCATAAAGTTTTCAAGATATGTTGCATTCTTCTCAATAATAGACTCATTTATATCTTTAAATAAAATATTTATATCTTTAGCTGCATTCTTAATAGTATTATCATATTCTTCATATTCAGGTAAAGCTGTAGCTAAATCTTTATATGTAGCTAATTGTTTTTCAATTTCCAATAAAGCTCTAATATGTTCTTCTTTAGACATATCAAAGTGTTTAGTACCATCTGGTGAACCTTCTAAGAATGTATGTATAAGCTCTAATTCATTATGTACATAACGAGCTATTTCAAAGAATTTATTAACATCCTCTAAACTATTTAACTTATCTTCTAAATCTTTAATTCTATTAACAGTTTCTTCTTTAGGAATATAACCTTTCCTTTCAGTTGCAGATTCAAAATCTATCAACCTTTTTCTTAATGCTTCTACCTGTTTATTAATAGTACCTATTAGACGTTCATATGAACGATTAGAGATAGTTTTAATAGTTTCTGGTATTATACCTTCAGCGAATGATTTAAGTTCATCAGAGCTCAAATCTGTAAGTGAATCTTTAGTTTTTGAAACATAATCAACTAATTCACTATAGTCATACGTTTTACCTTTATAAATATATTTACAACTCATTATACTTCACAGATTTGTTTAATTTCACCACTTCTTATTTTATCCTCAATAATCTGATGCTCTACATCAAAATTATATTTAGACTCTTCTTCTTCAGCTAATATAGCAGCTCTTTCGGCATCTTCTTTAGCATTTAATAACTTTAATTGTGTATCGGTAGGAGCTATAATAACCCCTACCTTACCTTTATAATCTAATACCCCATAAAATACTGTACCAATATCTACAGTTTTATTAATATTTCTATTTAATATTTGTGCAGTACTATTTGCTACACCTATAAAACTACCAGTATTTACCTTATTTTTAGGTGAGGATTTAATCTCAATAAAATTAGGTTCTTTCTCTTCATTATATCCATACCAAGGCTTATCACTAACTTCTTGTCTAACAAGTTGTATAATACCTAAATCACATAATTTTGCCATATCTTAACATTTAAAATCGTCTGTTGTTAAATCATCATTTAAACCTAAATCATCACTTGTAAATGATTCATAATCATTTGTAATACTAACATTTACAAAGTTAGCTAAATCTGCTGGATCTACCAAATCAAATGGATTCTTTTTTATAATATCTGGTTTTGAAACAGATGTTTGTTTAACAGTATTACGTAATTCATCTCTAACTTGCATTAATAATCTTGGGAATTCTTTACCCCACTTACCTTTATCTTGAGTATGTGTAAGAGTAGCATTACCTGTTGCAAGTAGTTTAGACAAAGCATCTGGATTTTGTTTAAAAGATTCTCTTATAAAATTTAACATTCTATTACTAGATACTTTATCCCATTCATGAACGTTTAATCCTACAATATGTCTACCCATAGATTTAGCTTGGGGACCATTTGCAGTTCTTAAATTTTCTAATATTGATTTTTCAGCATCATCTAATTTACCAGTATTCAAAAAGTTTTGAGTAAATGCTAACTTAGCAGCCTGAAAAGCTCCTTCAACAGTATTGAATTTTTGCCCTTTAATATCAAAAGGTCTATTAGCAAAATTACTTAATTCTGCATTTTCATTTGTACCTGCATAAATATTAATAGTTTCAGATGTATTTGTTACATTTTGAGGTTTAATAGGAACTTCTTTAACTTCTTTAACAGGTTTATTATACTCTGCTATTTGTTTATCATTTCTAACAGCATCATCATAAGTTGTAAATGAATATGGTGATACATTAGCATTACCATGATATTCTAACTTAGTGTATACTGCTCTATAACCATTACCATAAGCATCTTTAGGTGAATGAGGATAATCATTTACATTCTTTAATTCATATACATTACCATTGAATGTATAGAATTGAGGGAATTCAAATCCTTCATACTTACCTGCGTCATTAATATGATTCTCAAATATATCATTTACTTGAGTTAATGCTTTAGCATCATTCATAACATTACTTAAATCAAACTTAATATCATTACCTTCGACTTTAGTAAAACTATTATCTTTAACAGATTTATACTTAGTAGTATTCTTCTTATTATTAATATAAGTTACAAATAACTTTCTAAACTCATAACCCATAGTATCAAAATCTGATAATATGTTATTGTTACCTGTGTTTAGTGCATCATTAATTGTATCTAATGTACCAGAGTAAGTATGAAACATACCTGGTGCTAAATACTTTAATATAGAACCAAACTTAAATTGTAAGTTATCCTTAATGATGCTATAGTTGAATAAGTTTATAGCAAATTGATTAACTTGCGGATCAGTATTAAACATCAATTCTTTAAAACCATCAACTAATGTTGATATAGTTTCTCTAGATTCTTTTGCAAAGGATTTACCATCAATATAATCAATACCTTTCTTATCATCAGCTTTAGCAACAGGCTTTAAGTATTTGATTAAAGGGTTATTTCTAATATAAGCTTTATCACTATTCTTTAATTCAGTTAATTGTTGAGCTATTGTAGAACCTAATTCAGGATATACTAAAGCATAGTTTAAACCTTTAAGTTTATTCTCAGCTTCAAGTTTCTTAGTTTCATTAGTTTCAGTAGTTATAATATCATTTAAATACTTCTTAAAGCTATATGTTGATACATAACTTAAGAAATCTCTTGATACAGTCTTAACATTCTTCTTTTTATTTAAGTAACTATCATTTAATGAATACTTTAATCCATCTGTAGCACTTCTAAATAATTTAGATTGTTCAATAAATATCTTAGCACCTTTATCTAATACTTCATAAGCTTTACTAATATTACCATAAGTTAACGCATCTTCTTTAACTAAAGGTAATGCTTCAACGTGTACAGAAGGATTAGTATTAGTACTTAACTTATCTAAAGCTTTATCTAAGTTATGTCTTAATTCAGCAAATGATATGTCTAAACCTTGATTTAACGTTAAGTAAGTATTTAAATTACTAATATCATCAGCTTGTTTTTCCAACTCTCTGAATTGAACTAAAGCATTGATTTGTAATAACTTATAAGTATCTGTATTTAAAATATCAGCATCTTTAGTTAATACTCCTTCCATCTGTTTAACATTTAAGTTAACAGGTTTAGGATTATTTAAATCAATACCATATTTTTGTAATACATTAGCTTCTAAATTATCTAATGTAGCTTTATCATATGTACCATATACTATCTTAGCTATAGCTGCTTTAAAGATTTTATTAACATTACTTAAAGCATCTTCATCAGTATTAGTTAATGTATAGTTAGGTATTTGTTTTAACTTACCATATAATTGTACAGATGGTTGATTTAATACTAAAGCTGCTTGATACTTATCAGCACCTTGAGCTAACATCTCTGTATAACCATTTAATAATTCTAATGATAAGTTCATATTACCTGCAATAGGGTCTTTAGCATTATCAGTCATAACGTTTAACGCTACACCCATAATATCCATTACACGAACTCCATCTACAACAGTCATATAACCATTAGACTCTTTACCACCTATAGACCATTTAAATGCATTTGCTCTTAATGATGTACCAACCCCTTTATTATTCTTCAATAACAACGTTAATTGTTGTACCTTATTAGCTACAATACCAATACCTGCTTTACCTGCACTATTCTTAGCATTAGATATAGATTTACCATTTATATCACTTGCTGATAAATAATCATCAGGTACTTTTTTAGTACTATTTTGAACACCTTTATCTAATAACTCATTAATACTATCAGCTACTTCAGCTAATGGGTCAGTAGTAGTACCACTGTTAGCACTATTACTTTGTACATAATCATTAGTTAACATAGCAATCATTAATCCTAATGCTTCATTATTAAGTGTAGCATTTGGTCTATAATCACCTAAAGATTTAACATCAGTAGGTATATTAAAGAATTCAGATACAGATTTGTATATTAAATCTTTATTAGGTTTATCAGTAGCTTTTAGTTGTTTCTTATATTCAGCTTTAAACTCTTTGTTATAATGTAAGTTATAATACTTAAGAGCTTCAAACTTTTCTTCAATAGTAGTTTCACTACCATATACTACAGGTTTACCTTTCTTAATCCAGAATTGAGGTAATTGGATAAACTCTGAGTCAATATCAAAGTCAGCTCCTGATAGATATACAATCTCTTGTGGGAATATACCAACACCTTCATAATAGTTAGGTAATAAACCTACTATTTTAAAAGCCATCATAGATTGATGTCCTTGTGTAGGAATACGGTAACCTATAGCCTTAAATAAATCAGGGTAATTCTTAATATCTTCATAACTAAGAGTATCACCTAACTTAAGACCATGTTTAGTTAATATACGTTCTGATAACATACATTCACTAAATCTCTTACCTTGAGCATCTTTAACATTATATCTTAATGATGATTTTTGGTAATTTGCATATTTTTCAGGATTTCTAGCAACTTCATGGAAGCCTACTACAGAACCATCTTCATTTCTAATCACTGTAATACCAGCATCAGACATTAATGATACCTTAGTACCATTAACCTTTTGATTCAATACACCTTTACTAAAATGAGCTAATACAATTTGTTCTGCTTTATCAATGATTGCTGATAAGTTTAAGTTATAACCTTTATCAAACAATTCCATCATTGATTCATCAGCATTATTAGCTTCTAATGCACGTACTAACTTCTCTCTTAACTTAGTAATGTCTACAGAACCATCTTTAAATAGTTCAATATACTTCATAGCTTGTTTAAAACTATTATCTCTAGTTTCAGACATTAACTTTCTATAAGTATCTCTAATAGAACCTAATGTACCATAACCATCTATTTCATAATCATCGTCTAATTCAGTATCAATTAAGTTAATTAATTGTGAACCAGCAGTAATTACATCTTTACCAGTTGGTGTTTCAGTTTGTAAACGTTTAGCATTATTTCTAATATTAGTAGATGATTCATTTAAATCACCATCAAAACTATCTACAGGTTTAACAGTAGCTCCTTTAGAAGCACTCTCTGTAATAGCTTGGTCAATATTAGCTTTATCCATTTTATTAGCTAAGTTATGTAAGTACTCCATACCTGGAATAGGCTTATATAAATCTGCTAACTCAGCTACTAAAGCTTTGTATATTTTACTATCAGTTCTATCATTAAATAATAATGTATTAATAGCATTTGTATATTCTACAAAAGAATCTACATCAGCATCTTCAATATAACTTATGGAACTTCTCCATAAACCTGCTTCAGATAACTTATGATAAATACCTGCAATACCATCAAATGTAATAGTCTTTTTACTATTAGCACTAGCCATAGACTTTTCTAAATACTCTTGGTCTACTTCAGGTATACTAATATTTCTAACAATATTACCTTCAGCATCACGCTTAGTAAATTGAATTAAATCCTTATAAATATTCATAGCACGTTTATCTAAACGTCCTAATCTCATTGAACCAAAGATATGATGATATTGTGATGCATATGATTGAGCGTCATTAGTAGTAATTTTACTAAGTTGCTTTTCATTATACTCATTACCATCCTTATCAAAGAATTTACCATCTTGTTCAGTAACTCTGATTAATGAACCATCAACAGCATTAGTTACAATATAAGTATTTATATCATTGATATAAGCTACTTTATGAGTACCTTTACCATAGTCTGGACCAGAAGCCATACCACCTTTATTACGTTTTGATATATCTATACCAAAAGCATTCTTAGGTACTTCAACTTCTATACCATCTACAGTAATAGTTTTAAATCCTTTAGAAGCTCTAGACAATGCATAATCACCATCTAATAGTTCATTAATACTATTAGACATTAAGTAATCATTAATATAAAACTCTTTTAAAGCTTTATCTAAATCACCATATTCAGCTATTAAAGTTTTAGGTACAAAGTTATTATTCTTAGTAATAAAACCAATAGACTCTAATTCTTCTTTAAATCTTGTATAACCTTCTTGTAATAAGTAATATTCAATAGCATTCTTAACCTTATTCTCATTAGCTTTTAACTCATCTAAGTTACCTTCTTGAGCCATTCTGTTTAAGTTATTAAATAACTTAGGGTCAATGAATGCTAAGTAACTAAACTCAGTAAATCTATAAGCTCTACCTGCTTTAGTAGAATCATTATAACCTTTAATAACTTCTTGTTCAGAACCTACTAATTTATATTCTTCAGATATTCTATTAAACTCTGATAAGAATTTATCATAGAATGCATCTCTAACTTCAACAGATAAACCACCTTTAGCATTTAAAGCACTAATTTTAGGTGCTGTAGATACATAAGCAGTACTTGAAGCTTCATTTTGTCTAAAGATATATCTTACTAAACCACCTTTAGTCTTTTTACCAAACAATGCTAAAGCTGTTGCAAAGTAAGTACGTTTATCATATGAACCATATGTAATACCTTCTTTATCAGCTTCATTTCTAAAACCATTAATAATATTTAATTCTATGCGTTTTAAAGCATCATAATGTTTGTTTAATAAGTAATTACCAGAAATAAATTTAAAGTTCTTAGATTCAACTTCTGTAAGTCCTTTACCCTCTTTAACCTTATTCCAATAAGTATCAGATTTAAAATCATTAACTTTATCCAATACATAAGATAAATTAATAATCTCATATACTCTATTACCTTCAGCATTAGTAAATGAACTATTACCAATAGACTCATCAAAATAACTATTTGCATCAGCTATTTCTTCTAATCTACTATTAATATCATTATCACTGTTATAAGGGTCTTCATTCTTAGCTAATAATGAACTTAAGTTAAATCCATTATTACCTACTAATAAATCACTTGTAATAGGTGTAACATTGTATAATGATAATAAGTTCAATGCTTTATCAGATATTACACTTGCTGGTAATATAGGATTTTCATTCTTATTATTATACTCTGCTACAGCATCTTGTTTAGCTCTTACAATAGAGTATTTAGCATAAACTTTAGACACTTCAATACCAACCTTAGCTAAATTCTTAACTAAGTCAGTTGCTTGTTTATCTAAATCTGCTTCAGTAAGATACTTTAATTCTTTAGGATTGTTACCAATTACTAAAGATTTATTAGCATCTTTAATATAATCACCTAATTGCTTAGGAGTTAATTTGTTAGTTTCTTTAATGTAATGTAATGCATTAAACCATTGATCTCTAGATACTTTCTTAGGGTCATTTGTATTAGCATTAAATACTTTATAATCTTCTACTTCACCAGCTGCATAAGTAATCATCAATTGTGATGCTTTAGACTTTTTGAAGTTTGATATAAACAATCTAAAAGTATTATAAGCTTCAGGATTAATGTTATTCAAATTATAAGTACCATCTTCATTCTTAACAATATTCATTTCTTTTGAAATTCTATCTAAGAATGCTTTGATATTATCATTTGATTCAGCAACTACTGATAACTTATTTAACATATCAGCTTCTTTAGTATCTGATAATATACGGATTAAACCATTATATAATGTAACTTCATCTACACCAAATTCTGTTTCCTTACCAGTTAAAGGATCTTTCTTAGTATAAGTAGTAAAAGCAATATATTGTTTAATGATTTTAGATAATGAATCATGACCACCTGTTAACCAAGCATCTTTAGAACCTAATTGTTCTGCAATTTCATTAGCATCATTATCAATTACATCACTACCATCTTCAGCATCTTCTGATGAATCAATGTCCTTATCTACATAACTGAATAACTCTAAACGATTTAATACTTCGGATTTAAGTAAACCATAAGCTTTACCTTTTAAACTATCAGGACTTAATACAAATTGTTGGTCTTCAATATCAGATGATACTTTCTCAGCTAAATCAGTTTTACCTTGAGCTGTTAATGTATCTACATAAGCATAACCATCATTTTCTAACTCATCATATCTTTGTTTAACTAAGTCATCTATAATCTCAGATTTAGGTCTTGTATCACCATTTAATACAGCTTTATGAACTTTAGCAGTTATTGTATTAATTAATAATCTACTTTGTGTAGCTGTAAAGTATCTAAGACCTGCAGCTTTATTATAACTTCTAGGTAATAGTTTAAATGCTGTATCATTACCATTAAATCTATTAAATTGGAATGTACTATTTACAAATGCACCAGAATTAATCTTATCAAATAAAACTGTAGTACTATCTGTATTAGTAAATAAACCTTTAAATAGATT
>Ga0315909_10000693_pt1 | contig 45311 bp, 27 predicted proteins | sample LakEriMetagenome_11_FD_203527 | JGI IMG/M metagenome (GOLD analysis project Ga0315909, IMG submission 203527) | Freshwater fungal communities from buoy surface, Lake Erie, Ohio, United States - Buoy 2 MA125 | ecosystem: Environmental > Aquatic > Freshwater > Lake | place: USA: Lake Erie, Ohio... | reverse complement strand
GATGGTGTTCCAAAAAAAGATGGTGTATGGAGATTATCTAATTATGGTTACTATGGTATAGGAACTGTTTATGAAAATAAAACTTATCATCTTTTTGAAAGTAGATGGGGAGACCATATAGAATTATTCCAAAAAAGATGCCAACAAATAGTTGATGGTCAATTCAATATGGATGGCATGTATGATAGTCTGGAAGAGTTCTACGGGCATAAAGTAAAATAAATTTTGATCTTACAAAAAAGATCCGTATATTGGTAGTAATTAAACATTACACATTAACGCCAATCTACTATGAAACTCGGTTATGCCTGCATCAATATGACCTTATCAAAAGATAAGATTACTACCAATCGTTCAATGATTAAAAAAACCTTTCTACAAAAAGGTATCAATTATTGTTCCGAACTTGCCCTCCTAAATGTTAAAGATATGGAAACCATACTCAAATGGAATGTTGAGAATGATATTTATTTATTCCGAACATCATCAAATGTGTTTCCTTGGGGTTCTGAATATGACTTGGAAACTCTACCAGATATTGATGAAATAAAAATAGTTCTCAAAAGAATTGGTGACTATGCAAATGAACATGGTATTCGTTTATCATGTCATCCTGGTCCTTTCAATGTTCTATGTTCACCAAATGAAAATGTTGTAAAGAATACAATTATTGATTTAGAATTACATGGTAAAGTATTCGATATGATGGGGTTGTCACATACACCTTACAACAAAATCAATATACATTGTAATGGTGTTTACGGTGATAAAATTGCATCACTTGACCGTTGGTGCCGTAACTTTAACTTATTATCCCATAGTGTTCGTTCAAGAATGACTATCGAAAATGATGACAAAGCCAGTATGTATTCAGTCAAAGACCTTATGCGTATTCACGAATGTGTTGGTATTCCTATCGTATTCGACTATCACCACCACCAATTCTGCACAGGTGACTTATCAGAACAACAAGCCCTTGAACTTGCCATTTCAACATGGTCAGAAAGTATAACTCCTGTTGTTCACTATTCATCATCAAGACTAAAAGAGACTGGCAATCCGAAAGAAAAACCACAGGCACACGCTGATTACATATTGGAAAAAATCAATACATACGGACATGATGTTGATATTATGTTGGAGTGTAAAGCCAAAGAATTAGCCCTCAAACGATACCTAACGGAATACGGCATCTAACTCATAAATCCCAAAAGTTCATATTTATGGTTACATGATTATGAACAATAATGGGATTAAAATGTCAAGTAAACTATTCTCTCTGAAAAATCTAATCTGGTTTTGTGCTATCGGATTGGCAGTATTTTCGGGATACTACTCTGTTTACGGAATATCCAAATTATTTTCTGGTGGTTCTTGGTCAATCGTGGGGATGGCCGGAATGCTTGAATTTTCAAAATTAGTGGTTATTACATTCTTACATGACCACTATAAAACTCTAAAAACTACATTCAAAATTTATCTTATGAGTGCCGCCGCTGTCCTTATGATATTGACATCGGTTGGTGTTTATGGGTATCTTACCAATTCTTATCAAGAAACCGCAAAGTCAATATACGAAACTCAAAATAAGATTGTATTGATTGATAAGAAAAAAGATATTTACCTTGAGCAAAAATTTCAAATAGATACTCTTGTGAAACAAAAATCACAAAGAATATCATCTTATGACCAATTAAGACTTACCCAAGAAAATTCTCTGAATACTCAATTGAGTTCCAAGAAAGGAACAAAAGGATTACAGAGAAACATCCAATCCGTTGATAATTCAACACAAACTTTAAATAAAGAAATATCGGAACTAAATCAAAAATCAATTGGTTTATCTGATAGTATTGCTAAATTAGAACAAGAAAAATTGGGTTTGGAAAATTCAACATTTACATCAGAAATAGGTCCTCTTTTGTATTTGAGTAGATTAACTGGTGCTCCTATGGACATGATAGTTAATTGGTTTATACTCATATTAGTTTCAGTATTCGATCCATTGGCAGTTAGTTTAGTAATCGCTGCTAATCATCTTCGTCATAAAGAAAATGAATTTCCACCAGAAGATGATGATAGTCCACCGCCTAATAATAAAGAAAAAATTGAAGAAGTTATTGATGTTACATCACCCACCGAAAAAATAAAAACACAAGTGGAATCACAAATAACTGATGCAGTTACAGTAGCTAAAAAACAAAAATCTAAAAAAATAAAAAAAGAAAAAAAAGATTTGGTAGTTAAGGAAGAAATTGGTATATTAGAACAAGATGAAATTGAAAGGGCATTCTATGAAGAACCGACTAAACCTAATTTTGGATATAGGAGAGGAATATCTTTATAGTAATGTCATTATTGTATTTTAACCAGGAGTTCTGTTATGAACGATTTTTATGATGGCGAAGAAGTTGTTGAAGACAAAATAGTGAACAATAAATCAAAAGAAAGTGAAAATGATATTCCAGTTAGATGGAAAGAAGCAACAACACAAATGGATTATGGAATTGATGTTGAAGCATCTTCTGTTCTGTTGTTCGGTGAGATAATGGATGGTAGTTTATATGATATAATTACCCGTATTCGTGCAATATTGCATATGAGAAAAGATGAAAATAAGAATGATCCAATCAATTTAATTATCAATTCTGATGGTGGTTCGGTATATGAGGCACTTGGTATCATTGATTATATTCAAAGTCTTGATGTAAAAGTAAATACAATTTGTAGAGGAAGAGCAATGTCTGCTGCTGCTCTGATTCTATGTGCTGGAACAGGAATTCGTGCAGCGTCTCAATATAGCACTATAATGTTTCACGAAATTAGTTCTGATATTTATGGCAAATCTTCTGATATGAAAGCCAACGTTCAACATATGGAGAAGTTAGAAGAAATACTATTGGAAATACTGAAATCAAACTCAAACAAAGACAAAGAGTATTGGAAAAATGTAACAATTAAAGATTATTATATCACACCAAAAGATGCATTGGATATGGGTGTAATTGATGCAATTATTCCACCAAAACATACGAGGGGTTGATATGGTAATAACAATAATTGTTTTATCTTTTTTATTTATTGTATCCGTATATGTCAATATAAACTTGTATCAAAAGTTTGATAAATTAGATGAAATGACACAAGAAAGTTTTGATACACTTTTAGAAAATGAAAGATTTTTAAATGAATTAAAAAATAGAGTTTTATCCCAACAATCCTATTTAAGACAATTAGATAGGATTGGTGCGTTTGAAGCTGATGATGAAACGGGATATTTTTTCAAAGAAATGAAAGATATTGTAAATGATATTGCAGTTTATTTTGGTGAAAAACCTTTGGATGATGAAAAAAGTAGTATTTTGGAAAGACCAAAATTTGATGCTAGATTTGAGAAGGATTATGTATGAAACAGAAAAGAAGTCCCAAAAAACCAAATGTTTACTTCACAAAAGATACAGAAAATGCTATTGTTCTGTATAATGAAATGGAAGATGAATTTGAAAAAAATATATTATACACAAAAAAAATTCATCCTGCATTTTACAAGTTAGCAGAAATTATGATTCACCGATTTAAGTTTTACAATTTTGATGTATCACATGAAGATGTTAAACATGAAGTTGTTGCTTTTCTTCACGAAAAAATACACAAATACAAAGCTGAAAATGGTAAGGCATTTTCTTATTTTTCAATAGTTGCAAAAAATTATTTAATTGCTGAAAATAATAAAAACTATTATCATTTTAAAAGAAGTCAATCAATAGATGCAATAGATTTAGAAAGAAATATTGTAAATGAAAAAGTTAGACATGATATGATAGAAGAAAAAAAAGACTTCATTGATATTTTTGTAAATGTTGTTGAAAATTATCTTCCATTATTTTTCTCCAAACAGAGAGATATACAAGTTGCTGATTCCATTTTATATCTTTTTAAAACAAGAGAAAATATAGAAAATTACAATAAAAAGGCGATATACATTCTTGTTAGAGAAAGAACTGGAGTTGGTTCTCAATACATTACTAGTGTAATAAACAAAATAAAGATAATTTACACTAAATTATATTTAGAATATAATAATGGAAAAAACATAGAAAAATTGTCTTGGTATGATATTCAATATATTATTAACAATTGATATTTATAGATATGAAATTTGATGATGAAATATTTGGTAGTAAGAAATTTTCTGATTTATTAAAGGATATTTACGATAATCAGAAGAAAAAGGATCGTCAGATAAATTTACTTATTGCTGACTTAAAACCTATGTTAAATAACATAAGTGATGCTGCTATTCTTGTTCCAGCAATAAAAGATTTTATAGAAGTTTCAGTTAAGAATGACGAACACTTGGTTAAATTGGCAGCGGTTGTTCAACGTGCTATGGGAAATAATAACGAAGAATCTTCTTCGTTCTTGACTGATGAAGAAAAAGAAGCTCTATTAAAGGGTATACAAGAAATTCAACAAGAACAAACGGAAGAAGAAATTGGGACTGAATTACCAAAAAACAATAATTGATGGTTTTGAATATGAACTAGTTGCTGCTGAAGTAGTTGATGTTGATTATTTTGGCGAAAATAGAGAAAAGTTATATTCCGTTACCTGTAAAATGTTAGCACCATATGGATCTCAAGCAACACGTGATGTTGTAAATGCAAGACCACTTGATGCTAATATTAAAAATATTCCTATAATAGGCGAAGTTGTTTTCATAACAAAAGGTCCAACTGCATATAATAGTGCAGGTAGACCATCAAAAGAATATTACTATACCAATCCAGTTTCCATACAAAGTTCTGTTCATCACAATGGTATTCCTGGAATAACATCATTTCTACCTGACGGTGCTGATGGCAGAGATAAAAACACTAGAGACAATGCCTCGGATGGAATTGCAAATAAAGTAAAAGACAGATTGCAAGTAAAAGAAACTATAGATCCAAAATTTGGTGAAAGAATAGATGTATACCCAATTCAACCTTATCCTGGAGATGTAATAGTTGAGGGGAGATTTGGTAATTCTATACGATTGGGATCAACCATAGATGAAACTAGAAATTATCCAATAAAACCACATTGGAAAAATGGATTGGGTGCAGTTGGTAATCCAATACTAATTATATCCAATGGGACTAACCCTACCGATAAACCATTCAATGATTTTATACAAGAAGAAATTGATAAAGATGATTCTACAATATGGATGACATCTGGTCAGGCAGTTAAATTTACACCTGGAAGTGAATTTACACCATCTGCTAAAAATAGATCAGTAGATTTACATAATAAAAATGAATTTGCCGGAAATCAAATAATAATTTCATCTGATAGATTAATATTAAATTCAAAAAAACAAGAGACAGCAATATTTTCAGCTGAAGGTATTGGTCTTTCATCTATGAAAGGTATCGCTATAGACGGTAAAGATGTTATAGAAGTTGAATCATCGAGAGTAAATTTGGGTGTAAATGCCGTTCATCCTGTTTTACTTGGTGATGTTACTATGAATTGGTTAGCAGATTTATGTGATTTGTTTTATTCAGCATTAGGACACATTGCACAAGAGACTCATACATCTAATACAGGACCAACTGGTCCTCCAATAAATGCCGGTGCATTTACATCATTACAAGGAAAAGTAAAAAGTTTAAGATCAAAAATAAAAAAATTACCAAGTGATTTGGTTTTTGTAAATGAAAAGGGTGGTGGTCCAAAATCAGATGCAGCTGCTGAGGCAAAAGATAGAAGTAAAAATAATGAAGGATATGTAAAACCAATGCCTTCAGACCAAGACTTGATGGCCACAAGTGACTATTTACCACAAACGGAAAAAGTTGTTGCAGATCCAACTAATGTTGTTACTCTTACTGCAAAAATAGATGATATAGAAAAACAAAAAAAGAAAATATTGGAAGACTTGGAAGAAATTAATAGTGATTTAAATGATGGAGAAATTCCAGAAGTAAATGTAGAAGAAACTCCAGTTGATGAACAAACTAGTGAGGAACTAACTGATTTTACATTAGATACAATAATACCTGATAGTAAAAATTCAAATTATCCAAATGGTATAACATTTAGACAATTGGGAATTGGTGATATAGATTTGGTGAGTTTTGATGAAGAAGGAAACTTAAATTATGAAGGCGATATTGATTTAAGGAACTCAAAAATTCCTGGTGTTGATAAACTAACAGAAATTCCTGTTCCATTTGGTAAAGTTGGTGGTAAATTTAATTGTTCAAATATGAATTTAATTTCCTTGAAAAACTCACCATATAGTGTTATAGATTTTGATGCATCTGTTAATAATTTAGATAATTTAATAGATGGTCCTGAAGTTGCTGATAGATATAAAGTTGATTTCTCAGGATTAGTTTCTTTGGAAGGTGGACCAAAAATAGTAAATATAGAATTTTCTGCAACAAACAATAATTTAAGAAATCTTGTTGGTGGTCCAATAAGTAATATAGAAACATATAGAGTTGATCAAAATAAACAACTTACATCTTTAAAAGGATTGAGAGAAAGTAAAACGATAGGTAATTTATTTATACAATCTTGTAATTTAACTAATGAAGTTATTAAACGAGAAACACCAGTTTTAAATATAACAAATAGTGTAAGTATATCCGATCAAGTATCCAAAAAACCACTTGACCATAAATGGATACAGGAAAATTGGGATGGAACTTCCGATGGAAATTTAAAAGTTTTAGGTTTACCTTAATTTGAGGTATCATTTGGAGTTAAAATATGGCAGATATAAAAAGTATGTTTAAAGGTGTAGTTGGTTCTACTATTGAAAAAGAAAAAGAAAATGTATTATCAAATATAAAAAACACATCAGGTGTTTTGGATGATGTTAAAGAAAAGTATAAAAATTTGTCATTATCAGATTTAGGTGATGTAAAGTTATCAACAATTGCTTCTTCATTGGGTGTAGATACCAATAAATTGGGTTCTATAAATGAAATTACAGATGGAATATCATTATCTGGAATAGATATTACAAATCCTGCACAAATTAAAAAACAATTACTTGATAAAATAACTGAAAAAAATTTAACAAAAGATTTATTAAATAAAGATTTGTTAAGTAATCTTGGTGCAAAAATTGGTATCAATGCAACAGAAATTGAAAATATGGTAAAATCAAAAGATTCCATAAAAATTCTTGCAGATATTAAGGACATGACACAATTTGATAAATTAGATGAAACGGTTAAACAAAAAATTATGGAAAATAATTTTCTACCAAACATGGATATTTTAAATGATTCCATAAAAACATCGGTAGATTTAATGTCAAATTCAAAATCTGTAAGAGAAAGAGCAACACAAATGGCTCAATCAAATTTAAAACCACAATTTGAAAAAATGTTGGGTAAATTTACAAAACCAGAAAGTGTTGTAAAAATAATAAATACACCAACAATATCAAGTGACAGTTTCCAATCATCATTTCAGTTATCAGATGGTGATATTCCTGATGGTGGTGTAAAAGGTGGTATAACTAAACCTGAACTTATAGTATATTTATTTGAATATGATGCATTTGATTTATTAAAAATACAAACTGGAACTTTGCCAAATTTAAGACCTGATGGTCCACAAGGTGCTGCTCCGCCGGAACACCCTCCTGTTAGAAATCCAAAAATTGTTGTTGAAAAATTTACATCAAACATACAAGAACCATTACCAACAACAAGTGGGTATTTTTATAGTTTTGATCAAATATCAACAAATGATAGAAATTTTTGGGAAAATTCATTTACAAAATCTACTGTAAATGATATGAGACAAAAGGCAATAGAACGAAAAAAAATTATAGAAGAAAAAGGTATAGAGATTTCAAAAGATGGTATCGTTAAATATAACGGAATACCTTATTCTATTTATGAGTTAAAATTACCAAATGGTCAAACTTTTGTTGAATTTTTAAAAAATAATTTAGGTAACAATATTAGTTTTTTACCTAATAAAGCTGGATTTAATTTTCAAAATCTAACAAATAGAGACATAAAAAAAGAAATGAGCAGAAAGTATGATACCGTGTTTCGTGATTTTATACAAGATTTAGATAATGCAGCTAGTAAATCTGGAAGAGATCCACAACAACCTATAATAAATTATGAAATAGTAACTGAACCAAATCCTGAATCCACGAACACAGACGAATCTAGTAATACAAAATTTATAGAAAATTTTGATAAATTAGATTATAGAATACAAAAAGTGGCGGCAGTATCAATGGGATTTACGGATGAAAAAGGTGGTGTTGCTAAATTCAAAGAAGTTATTAATAAATTGAAAGAATATAAAAAATTAGATGAACTTTCAAAATCTTATACAGAATCTTTACTCAGTCATGTTGAAACATTAGAAATGCAACAATCAAAAAATTCTGATACTATCAAGGACTATAAAGAACAACACGGAATAACTGATGATCAATATGAATATGCATTAGAGGCAGCATATTCAATGAAAAATTCACGCGATGATGTTGAAAGATTTGAATATGAAGAAGTTGGGACGCAAGATTTAGATGATATGTTATCTGAAATTGATAATGAAAAAACAAACGAAAATTTATCCGATAATCCATTTCCAGATTATTTAGAACTGGATATGAATTTATTTCAAAAAGATGCTCAAGGTAAACTCACTCCACCATACGTCTATAATGGCAGTATATCATTAACTGGAAAAAAAGATCAAAATGGAAATCTATTAAATTCTATACCAATAAAGATACACAAGGTTTTAGGTAATTTTATATGTAAAAATATGAATTTAAAATCACTTGAAAATGCTCCGGAAACTGTAAATGGAAATTTTGATTGTTCAAATAATAGTTTAGTTGATTTAGTTGGTGGACCAAGTAATGTTTATGGAACTTATTATGCAATGAATAATCAATTGGAATCACTAAAAGGTATGTTTACTGTAAATAATGTTGATGTTTCTAATAATAAATTAAAATCATTACATTCCTTGCCAAATACAGGACAACAACCAAATCTTTTCATAAATGGTAACATAAATTTATCAAATAATTTAATAGATAATATGTATTCTAATATAACAGTTTATGGTGAATTAAATGTTAGTAAAAATTATCTAACTGATAGTTCTTTTGTTGTTACTGGAAATGAATTGCCAAAATTATATTCAAAGGCATCATTTGTTGCAAACAATCAAATAAACGGAAAAATGCTTGATGAATATAATATTAGAACTAAATTACAATTAAATGATACCATAAAAGTTATTGCTTAATGTCTTTGGAGATAAAAATGTCTGGTATAATAATAACCGAAATGGAAAATATTGATGAAGAATTGAGCGAAAAAGAATTAGAACGTTTAAACTTTAAAAAATTGAGAGAAGCAAAACAAACAGAACGTGCTAAAAAAATAGAAGCCGATAAAAAAGCAGATGAACAAAAACAAAATACACAAAAACAAACTGGTGTAAGTGTAACGAATACTCCAAATGGAACTGTTACTACAAAGATAAAAACAGAAGAAGATGGTTCAAAAACAGAAGAAACTGAAGAAGTAGACTCAAACGTGGATGATACAGATAGTGAAAAAGATACTGGTTTTGATTCGGATTACCAAAAAGATGAAACAAAACGTGGTGTAGATACGAGTGATATAAAAGATGGAAAGGAAGAAAATATTCCAGATAAACCAGATAAACCATTAGAAAATGCGGAGGATGCATCAAAAAATAGAAATGCCGGTAATGGTTTGAAGCAAGGAGAACATTGTTCTACTGACGAACAATTTATTTCAGATGAAACATTTGATAATCCAGAACAAAATATTGATAAAGAATTACAAGAAAAAAAATTAAATTGTACTGATCCAGATTCAACTGGATTAAATGATTTACAAAAAGAAATATTATGGGTTGCAATTGATATGTTGAAGTGGCAACCTACATCTGATAAAGAAAAGAGTGGTAGTAGAAAAAGAAAATGGGAAAAAATAGAAAGTAAACCCGGTGGTGATCCATTTTATGCTAAATACGAATACCCAAACGATCCATCATTTGGTATGCATTCTGATGTAAAGGGTTTTTCTCCAATAGTTAGACTAAAAAAACTATTTGCTGGTGCAGAATTATCGGATGCATCTAAAATAAAAGGTATTAAAGGAAGCACAATAACTACACATTGGTGTGCTGAACTTGTTAGTGTCATTTATATGTTTGCTATGGCAAGTTTAAAAGTTAAACACACAGATGTTAAGAATGAGGGCAATATTGTCTGTTTAAATAAATACAAGGACAACCCATCTAGGATTCCATTCAAAAAACATGCTAGATCTGAAACAGTTGCAACTTTAAATGCTAGAACATTTAACTATAATGTTTCATGGGAACCAACTGTTGGCAGTATATTTTTTAGATCCCAAACAGATCCGAAAAATTGTGGTCATGCTGGTATAGTATTATATGTAACAGAAGATAAAGGTATAGTAACAATAGAAGGAAATGCTGGAAATGATTGTCATATAAAATATTATTCTAGATCGAGTTACTATGCATCAAAATCGGGTGGTTATCATAATAAGTGTGGCGTTGGCAATAAAATATCACCTGCAAGTAAAATAGCACCGCCATTTCCAACAAAATCAATATGGCACGAACTATTTATTAATCCTTCTATAAGTACAAATTTAGAATGGACAGAAAAGGTTTCAAGACCGGAAAATCCTCTAATAGAATTAAAATCTTTATTGGGTGGATTTTACAACCCAACTGGTAAAAAAGGTGCTGATATTGATCTTGAAACAGATTAAACAATAAACGAGAAATTATATGGCATTTGGTGAATTTATAGAATCAAAAGTAAGCAAAAATGCTCCACTTATTTTTATTATAGGTGGTATGGATATTAATGGAAAAAAACCAGGAGAATATATTAAAACATTTGGGTTTAATAATTTAACTGATTTTAACATCTATAATATTAACAGAACACAAGATGGAAAAGTTTCTGAAGCTTGGGAAGAATGTAAATCTATATTAAAATCAAAAGGTATAAATCCATCAAAAAAAATACTTGTTGGATATTCATTAGGAGCTGAATATCTAAACAACATTTATCAAAAAGATAAATGGGATTTAGTTTTCAGTTCAGGTGCAGCAATTCCATCTTACAAAGGAAATTACAATTCAAATAAAGGACTAATAGAAAAATTAACAACAAAAGACAATAATGGAAAACCAATTTCATCAAAATTTGTTTATGTTCACTCTACAAGAAATGGTAATACAAAAAACGGTGATGGACAATTATTAAAAATTGTTAAAGAATTTGAATCATTATTACCAACATCCAATAATGTTCCACATAATGGCAATCATGCTGGAACTGTAACTGCTACTGCAAATTGGATAAAAAATAATGTTATTGTTAGTAAAGATGGTAGTGCAAAAATAAATATACAAACACCATCTTCAAATACAAAGGCAAATCCAGATGTATCTAAAAAATCTGAATTTGGTAATATATTGGAAGGTCAATTAAATAATTCATTATCTGTAAAAACAGAAGAAACAAAGTCAAAGGGTCCAGTAACTAGTCAATCTGATAAATGTGAAACAAATGAAAAAAGACCTGCTGTTAGAAAATCAAATGCAACCGCTGCTAATGCAGGTAACATAAAAACAGATGCACCTCCACCTACAAAAAATGAAAAACCACAATTTAGTTCTAATAAATATAATCATAGATATTACATATTGCCTATAACCTATACTGAAAAAATAAAAGATACAGATGTAAAAACTGGTTTAGAAGATGGTCTCATGGGAGCATCGGATAGAGCACAGAAAGAGTTAGAAGCTAGATTAAAAACATATTCTATAACTGGTATAGGCGCAACACCAATAATAATAAAAGCACTACCAGAAGAAGCTCAAAAAATAAAAAGTGAAAAAAAGTTTTGGATGCAAAGAGAAAACGGTCCTGGTGTTACATTAGATATTACTGATATAAACGAAATTAAATCTGAAACTATTCAAAAAAATCAAACTGTTAATTTTGGTTTTGCTGGTTCAACAAAAAAACCAGAAACTAAACCAGTAAATACTTCATCGGAACGAATAGTTAGTTATCCTGATACTTTAGAAAATATGGTTAAAAAAAGTGGACCTTGGTATAATAGATATTGGGCATACCGTTTAAACTCTGGTCCAAATTATGGTTATGAAAAATTTGAAACAACTATTTCAGATAAAGGTATAGAATTAATTTCTGCAGTAATTCCGTATTGGAAACCTCCAAAAGATGAAAAAAATCCAGATAATGAACCAAAAGTAAAAGGTGATTGGAAAAAATTATTGGATGGTATTCCTACAATAAATTCACCAATAGATGTTCCAATAGTTTTAAACTCTTATCAATCCGGTGTTATGAATAATAACATAAGATACATATACGAATCTGAAAATGAACTACACATGACAATATTAGAATCGGAAATAATAAATAAGGGAAAATTAGCAATAGGTAGAGGATTAAACGATAGTGATGCATTAAATAAAGTTCCAGATTCTTCTTGGGCAAATTATCCAAGATGGTCTGGTATATTTGCAGAACATTGCTTAAAAAATTCTGCATTTACTTTACAAGAAAAACTTGGAACAAATATTGACTTTTATCATAGATCTATAATTTCTAGAGGAAGACTTGTAAATCATCCTGGAGATAAAGTTATGCCTTGGTCTGAGATGAAAGAACTTGGTGTAAAAAATAGAATATTTAAACCTAGTAAAATTTGGTTAGATCCAAAATATTCAAACTCAGAAGAACATATAGAAGAAAAAGAAGATTCAACAATAGCAATTTTTATTATCGGTTATCATATAAATAGAAATGGAACATTAACCGATAAGGGTAAAAGATTGGTAAATCATATAAACAATAATCTAAAATGGTCAATGGCAACAATTTCTGCCATTCCACACCACGCATCCAATTCAACATTATGTTATACCGATGTTTTACTTTATATGGACGAAAATGGAACAATAGTTACTATTGGTGGAAATACTGATATTCCAGATGGCGATTCAAGTGTTAAACCTGGAAATCATATTGCTGTAAAAGTCACAAATTTTGCTAAATTTGCAAAAGCAATGGCAAATACATATGTTAATGGATCAGTTATAGTTGCTAAAGTTAAAAGCGGACCTAAACCAGAAACTTATAGAGAATCTGCAGGTTTATCTAATAAATTGTTTACAACTCCAATTTTTACAAAATATGGAAAAAATGTTGATAAATCAAAAACTGATAAGAGATTATCTGAAAAGATAAATTCTTCATACTATGAAAAATTATTACCATATATTACTAATGTTAATATATGTTCTACTGCAAATTCTGCAGAACGAGAGGATGATACAAAATTAGATGGTGAAACAACAGAACCAGAATATATTTCACAAGATTATACCAATCCTTCAGATATGGAAGAAGTTAGTAAAGAAAATTGTAAACAATTGCGAGAAAAATATAACTTAAAGAGCACAGTATGTATACCAGGAATAAGCACACAGGCAACTACAAATGTAATGGACAAAGAAACTTTAAATAATTGTAGAGGTGGATTAACTCCTGCTCAAATTGCAAATCTTATTGCAGCACTGGCTGCATCAGAATCAACATCTAAATATAATATAATCGGTGGTGATTCTAATAATTATGCAGGAAGATACCAATTTGGAAGATATTCTGCATTATTAGACACTTTTACTACTGGAAAAAATTGGAAATCAAAAAAAGTTTGGAATAATAAAAGATTGTCAAAATTAAAAATTGGAAGTTTAACACAATATTTACAATGTCCTATTGCACAAGAAATTGGTATGCAAGAATACATTCAAATAAATTACAAATATCTTCAATCTGGAAAAAATGCAATTTCAAAAGAAGATCTAAATAAAATGAGATGTGATAAAATTGCAGGTTTGTTAGCGGTATCACATCTTTTAGGTGCAGGTACTGCTAAGAATTTTTACAAAACAAGAGGTAAAAGTAATAAAACAGATGGATTTGGAACAAAAGCTTCTGATTATTTTTTATTAGGAGCAAACGCTGTAAATGGAATATTTACACATAAAAAAAATAAAGGAATGAATAATAGATTAAAAACTATATGTAAAGGTGAAAAATACTTTTTATATCCTGGTCCTCTTAGCAATGGTCTTGGTTTAATGGCTGGTACCAGTAATAATATTCCAAAACAAAATAATACTGTAAATAATGGAGTAAACACTGCACCTCAACCAGTAAACGATACAATAAAAATAGGTCCAGGAGAATATTTTGTAAAAATAAGTCCTTCAAAAGTAAATTTGGTAACATTACCGTTGAATGGTCCACCATCAGTAATTGGTAAAGAGATGTATGAACCAGAACAATTTTTACAAGCTGCAAATGCACTTAATGGTGTAAATTGTTCATATTTTGAACGTAATACTAATAATAAATTTGGTGTTTATTATATTCCACCATTTAAAAATGATACTGTAACATATGTGGAAAAAGATGGTGTACCTGCTTACAAGAGAGAACCTAAATCAAAGGATGTTGGTTATTATGCATATATTGATACTAATAATAATTTTAAAATAGCAACTCAAAAATATTTAGCAGTTCCTGGTGATGCAAAGTATGTATTTTCTGTAAAAGTTAGAGCAACAAATACTAATTCACAAAATATAACTTCAACTGGAGGTGATAAACGAGCATGGAGTATAATAGGAAATATGGATGATGGCAATATGTTTGTATACATTTGGGAAGAAGAAGGTAAGATAACAAGACATCAGGCAGTTGAAAGATTATTAAAATTACCAGGAATAAAAGATTCTGCATTTTTAGATAGTGGAGGATCTACTTGTTTATACTATAATGGCGAAACTGTTGTAAAACCAAGATATGATAAATTTCCAAACTTTTTAGTCTGGAGATGATATTTATATTTTTAATATCATTATCATTTAATGGGAAACTAAAATGGATGGTGTAATAGAACTAGTTCCTGGCACAGAGTATTTAGTTAAACTAAAAGTAAAAGATATTAAGTTCTTTGCACCTGATGTCCCAAATGATAACAAATCAAAAATAGATAAAAAATTAAATTTAGTTTCTTTACCTGAACTTATTAGACTATCTGGTAAGAAAAATGGTATAAATTGTTCATTTTTTGATTACCATTATCCTTGGTGGGTTGGACCATATAAAGACGATAAATATTACGATCCTCTTTACAAAATAGGCAAAGGAACTATCCCACATATTGCATACATAGAAAACAATCAATTTCATGTTGTAAAAAATAGACCGGCATTACCAACTAATGCTAGATACATAGTTTCGGTAACTCCGGTTGCCATATTGAATGGATCTAAAGATAGAATGTATCCACCTAAAAAACCAGCCAGAAGAACAATAGTGGGGACATTTTATGATGGTACATTTTTTATTTATATTTACGCCAAACCAACAGATTACATAATACCGAGAAATAAAGTTTATGATTTGGGAAATGTTAAACATGCTGTATTTTTGGATAGTGGATCATCTACATCTTTAATAATAAACAATAAAGTTATTGTTCCACCTAGATATACAGGATTTCCAAATGCCATAGTTTGGTAGGTATTTATTTAAAATAGATATTTATAGATTAGAATTGTTATTATTTAATGGAATTTTCATATGGATTCAAAAAAGTTTTTACAAGAAATACGGTCAATAATAAGAGAAGAAATTGAATATGCTCTCAATAAAAAATTGACACAAAAACAAACAAAAAAAGATGATATTTCTACTTTGAAACATGGTCTTTCTATGTATAATGAAACTCAAACTCCAAAAAAAGTTGTTAAAACAAAAACACAAAAAACTGAATTTGGTTCAATACAAGAATTGCTCGAAGAAACAAAAAGAAGTTTACAAGAAAGTTATGATGTAGAAGATGAATTTAGATTTACTTCCGATATGGCTGAAGGATTTGGTTATGATAGAAATAATACACCTATTCCACAAGGATATTCTAAATCAGAGATACCAAATGAAGTTATGTCTGCATTAACAAAAGATTATTCTGCTCTTATGAAAAAAATAGAAGAAAAGAAAGGGAGATAAAACTTGTCTTATTTTAGAAGAAAAAAGGTAATTCCAAATAGTGAAAACGCTACAAACTTAAAGTATGCGAAACCACTAGGTGTTTTATTGCCATTTAATAACCCAAAAGGTATTTTTAAATTGGGATATACAAATGAAGAACAGGTTTATTCAAACTTAAAAAATTTATTATTAACGGCAAAGGGTGAACGATATATGTTGCCAACATTTGGAACAGATATACGAACTCTATTGTTTGAAAATATATCAACAGAAGAAGAATTTTTTGATTCATTGAAAAATGAAATTCGTTCATCAATAACAGAATGGATGCCGTATTTGGTTGTTAGCAGATTGGATGCGGGTTTGGCAGATGAACAGGAAGACGAAAGAGACCACTCGATAAAAATATCATTAGTTGTGCAAATAGTAGATACTGGCATATATTTACCAATTCAGATATTTATAGATGAAACCGGTAACTTAAACATCACAGAGGCGTTAAATAATGGCTGATTTAGTTAAAAAAGATATAAGATATTTGTCAAGGGATTTTTCTTCATTGAAGCAAAATCTTATAGATTTTACAAAAAATTATTTTCCAAATACATATCAAGATTTTAATGAAGCATCTCCCGGAATGATGTTCATGGAAATGGCTGCTTATGTTGGTGATGTTTTATCGTATTACACCGATGTTACATTGCAAGAATCTATGATATTACATGCAACAGAAAAACCAAACATATTAAATATAGCACAATCACTAGGATATAGACCAAAGGGGAAAATTGCTTCAAATGTAAAATTAGATGTTTTTCAGATAGTTCCATCTATTCAAGTTGGCGATACTATTGTTCCTGATTACAACTATGCATTTGCAATTGAACCAGATATGGTTGTTGGTAATACTGATTTAACATCTAATGTTGAATTTAGAACAATAGATTATGTTGATTTTAAATTTAGTAGTTCAATTGATCCAACAGAAGTTACTCCGTTTGAGGTAGATAATAACGGTGAAGTATTATTCTTTTTATTAAAAAAATCAGTAAGAGCATCTTCAGGAACAATTCAACAAATAGATTATGATTTTGCAGATCCAAAACCATATGATAGTGTAATTTTAGAAGAAGCAAATTTAATAGAAGTTTTGTATGCAGTTGATTCGGATAATAATGTTTGGTATCATGTTCCATTTTTAGCACAAGATACGATATTTGAACCAGTTTTAAATATACCAAGAAACGATAGACAATTGAGCACATATAGAGATGAAACTCCGTATCTATTAAAATTAAAAAAAGTTGCTAGAAGATTTTCTACAAGGCAGATAGATGATACTAGATATGAAATAAATTTTGGTGCGGGTGTTTCTGACCTTGATGATGAAGAATTGATTCCAAATCCTGATTTGGTTGGTAGTTCACTTGTTGGTATAGATAGATCAACATCTTTTGATATAGATCCTTCAAACTTTTTATACACAAAAACTTATGGACTTGCACCAAACAACACAACATTAAGTGTTTTTTATACAACGGGTAATGGTTTATCAGACAATGTTAGTAGTGATACATTAACAAGAATAATAAGTAAAATATTATTAATTGACGAAACAGGTTTGGATCCAGTTTTATATGAACAAGTTATATCAAGTCTTGCTGTTACTAATCCAGAACCAGCAAAAGGTGCAAAGAGTGAAGAAACTGCAAATGAAATTAGAGAAAATGCTCTTGCTTATTTTGCTTCACAAAATCGTGCTGTTACAAAAGAGGATTACATAATACGGGCATACAGTATGCCTTCCAGATATGGTTCTCTTGCAAAGGCATATATTACAAAGGATACACAATTGACAAGAGAATCGGTGTATAATAGTGATCGTGTTCAAAATGGATTGGCTTTAAATTTTTATGTTTTGGGTTATGACGGTGATCAAAGATTAACTACTGTAAATGATGCTACAAAAGAAAATTTAAAAACATATTTAAATTATCATAGAATTTTAACGGATGCTATAAACATTAGAGATGCATACGTAATAAACATTGGTGTTGAATTTGATATAATGACTATACCAAATCAAAATAGTAACCAAGTTATTTTAAGATGTATTGATAGAATTTCCAATTATTTTGATATTAGAAGATGGCAAATAAATCAACCGATAGTAATTAGTAATATATTTACAGAATTAGATAAAGTAGAAGGTGTTCAAACAGTTGTTAATGTTAAAATTGTAAATAAATACGATCAAACACTTGGTTATTCCCAACATGCATACGATATTGGTGCTGCTACAAAAGATGGAATAATATTTCCATCTTTAGATCCTTCTATATTTGAAATAAAATACCCGCAAAATGATATTATAGGTAGAGTGAGGGCATTCGGATGATTTATACAATATATGCACAAAAAGATGCAACAATATATGAAAAAACAGAACATCAAAATACAGGTTTAGATCAACTTGTGGAGTTATCACATTTATATGAAGGTTCATCCGGTTCTGCAAAAATATACAACAGCAGAATATTGATGAAATTTGATATGGATGAAATAGAACAGAAAGTAAATTCTGGAAAAATATCACAAAATGCAAACTATTACCTTTCACTAAAAACTGTTGATGCTAGAGAAATTCCACAAGAATATAAAATTTATGCTTATCCGGTAAGTTCCTCTTGGATAAATGGAACAGGAAGGTTTTACAATAAACCTATAACTACCGATGGTGTATCATGGACATATAGAACTTCAAAAAATGTTGGTATAATGTGGGATATTCCACCAACTTTATCAAGTTTAGAGTGGGATGAAATATCACAGACTTGGATTCAAGATGATGCAATTTGGGGAAATCGTATATCAATTAGAGTTACATCATCATATAATACAAATGAAGGTGGTGGAACATGGTGGGATTATGATAACTTAGAATGCACACAATCTTTCTATTATCAAACATCAGATGTTTATATGAATGTTACTGACATTGCAAAGAGATGGATAACTGGATCTACAAGAATTGAAAATGATGGATTTATATTAAAATTTTCAAATGATGTAGAAACATCTGCGGATTCTAGCACAAGTTTAAAATTTTTTGGAACTGATAGTAATACAATATATGTTCCTAAATTATATGTTGTTTGGGATGACAGTGAATTTTCTACCGGAAGTTTAAATTTAATTCCAGAATATGGCGTAAATTTAAATTTAAAATTAAAAAAATTCTATTCTCAAAATGAAAAGGCAAAAATTAGAATACATGCCAATAAATTATATCCAACAAAAACTTATTCTACTGAATCGTATTACAATGTAAATTATTATCTACCATCATCTTCTTATTATGAAATTAGAGATGCACATACTGATGAAATAATACTTCCATTCGATAATATTGGGACAAAAATTAGTTGTGATTCAACTGGAAATTATTTTAATATTTGGATGAATAGTTTTCAACCTGAAAGATTTTATAGAGTTGTTGTTAAAGTTGAAACAGATGGTGGTGATGTTGTTACATTTTTTGATAACAATTATTATTTTAAAGTTACAAGATAATCATGCTAAAAAGAGATGAAAAATCAGGACATATAATTAGTTACACAACTGATTCTGAAAAATTTAATAGAGGTAAAATTAATCTACCAGTAGTAGACGGTAGATTTTTAAAAGGAGAATTTTCAGAAGTAATAGATGTGAAATTTAAAAATTTACCAGAAGCAACAAAAGCAGAAGAAGTTGTTGTTAGTAAAATATTATTGGCACAGTCTGATATGTTAAGTGGACTAACACCATTACCATCCGGTGTAACAGTTCCGGCAGAAATTATGAATAATCCGGATGCAATGGAACAATTTACAAAAGATGTTGCAAAAAGAGAATTTTTATCAAATTTGGCAAATATAATAGATGATACAGGAAATAGCACCGCTGCATTGAGTATGCAAATTGATGAATTGAATAAAGAATTGGAAGAAAAGGATAAGATAATAACAGGACAATTAGATGCAATATCTAACTTTGATAATGTTTTGGCAACTATTTCAAATGAAAGAGCAAATGCAATTGCAGAAAATCAGGCATTACAAGAAGCGATAAATTCAACACAACAAATAGTTGATGAACAAAATATTATGATAGAAGATATGATGAATCAACAAATACAAGAATCGACTAGAGTATTTGAAGACACTCAATTGGCTACATTATTGGCATTAACTGAAATAATAAGTGGAAGTAGAAATAATAATGAGTAATTTTAATTATACAAATCTTGAAGAAATACTATCTACGAACTTGACTATTCGTGGTACAAGATTTTTAACAACTTCTGCTAGAAGACGATTAATTGTTCCTGTTTTAAATGAATATAATGAAGAATTAAATCCAAATAGTGTTGAGGTTCATGCATTTTTACCAAACACTGCATATGTTGAAAACGGATCATTTTACAATTTACCATTTGAAATACAAACAGTAACAAGAACTATACAAAACTCAAATGGTCAGCCAGAACAAACAATCGAAAGAAACGTAATACTTGATATACACAATCACATACATACCAAATTAAAACTTTTTCAAGGTGAATACAAGTTAGTTTACAATTTTTTTGTAAATTATTTAGGTGGTCCTTCTGAACAAGAAGCCGATGGTCGTGTTTTTGTGGCAGATATTTCTGAAAATAGACGTGAATTAAAATTAAAATTAATAAATAATAATTCAACAAATAGATCTGCATTAGAATCTTTTGTATTATCATATCTGTCTTCAAATGTTTATTTGCCACCAATTGTTTTAAATTTTGGTGAAAATATGATAGTCGATGTAATCAATGTTACATCAGACGGGGACAATACTTATTTCTTTGTAAAACTATATGATGAACTTCCAGAAGATATAGATTTATATTATGAATGTTGGGTTGGTTTACAAATACTAAAGCCATTAATCGAAAGTGTTAAAGTTTTAAGAGAAGATGAAGTTGAAGTTATACCTTACATTAAAGGTGCAAATTTTGAAGCAAATACGGATTATTGGGTTTCTTCTGAAACAGATTACAAATCTTGGACAGATTTATTATCAACTAACGTCCAAACATCACAGGAAATTTTAAATAGATATATTGGTGGAAATAGTTCATCAATAGAATTAAACATAGATTTTAGAGAATTTAGAAACTTTATATTTTATTCTTCTGCAGAAGACCGAGTTGAAAATTTTAACTATAAAGTATCATTAATAGAAGATTTTAATAATCAATTAAATTTACTTGAAACATATACAGGTTCTGTTAATGCAAATAAAATAAAAGTAAAAGGATTGCGTGATAAATTAATAAGTGGTTTTGATAACTTTGAAAAGTTTTTATATTATGAAACTACCTCTAGTAATTATTACACAACACAATCATTTGCATCCATTACTCCATACCCAAAATATGAATTGGATGTTACTGCTAGTTCTTATCATATATTAACAAAAGAAGGTAAATTTAATTTATATCCAACTATTTCTGAAGAAGCAACAAATTGGTATATTGATTTATTGGATAAAGCTACTGATTATGATTTAAAAAATTACAATTCTTTGGAAAAATCAATACCTGAATATTTGAGGGATAGTAATGATAATGAACAATTTGTAAGTTTTGTAAATATGGTTGGTCAGCATTTTGACATAATGTATTTGTATACTGATCATATTTTAAGAAAAAATCAAAGAAAAGAAAATCCAAAAGATGGAATGTCTCAGGATCTAATTTATCATGCTACAAAAAATTTAGGGTGGCAATTAACTCATGGCACTCAAGCAAAGGATCTTTGGGAATATGCTCTTGGTGTAAGTGGAAGTGGTGAACCGATTTGGACTGGAAGAACAACTACTAACAAATATCTTGCAAAAACAGAAGAGCAGAGAACAAAAGAAGTTTGGAGAAGGGTATTAAATAATCTTCCATATGTTTACAAAACAAAAGGCACTGGAAGAGCAGTAAAGGCATTACTTGCCGCTTATGGTATTCCACAAACTTTATTGGCTATAAGAGAGTATGGTGGACCAGATACAGCAGATTTTGGTAAACCACCAACATATGATTGGGAAAAACATACATACTATTTGAACTTATCTGGTAGTTGGCCATCACCAACAAGACAACATCATGTTGAGGTTCCTTGGGATAAGGTTAATAATGTTAAGGATGTTTGGCAGTATCCAGATACACTATCATTCCGTTGGAAAATGGAACCCGATAGATTATATGATTATGAAAAAGATCCCATACAAACAGTTCTTCAAAAACAAAGTGGTAGTCGTTTAGATTGGTTTGTAACAATTCACCACGATGGTAGTGATATTGAAAAAGGTAGTTTAAAATTCCACATGAGTGATGGAACTAATTACAAATCCGCATCTATAAATGACACATATTTGTTTGATGATATACCATTAAACATAATGATTCGTAGAAGTAGTGGATCCGCGGATAATACATCTGTTAATCAAAAATATGAATTAGTTTTACGAACTGCAAAATATGGTAAAATTGCAATAGAACAATCTGCAAGTATAGTAATAAGTGGTAGTATTGAACCAAACTATAACAGAGCTTGGTCTTCTACTGGAAAATTATACATTGGCTCTGGATCAAATCCAGTAACAAACCAAATATTATCCGGTTCTATTTTTGAATTAAGATATTGGTCAAATATTTTAAGCACATCTTCTTTTAATAATCATGCATTGTCTCCGAGAGCATATAATGGGAATTACCAAACATCTTCCTTTTATGATTTACAAGCACAATGGAAATTTTGGGATCCATGGGATGTTGCTTTAACTCAAAGTTTAAATAGCACACATCCTAATAGATTGAAAGATATATTCTATGAGACACCAAAAACTGCATCTTTTTACGGATTCAATATAGATGCATTTGAATCTATAACTGAAAATTATACAATGGAAGTTGTTTCTGTTGCAAATGACACACCGTTTACAGAAAAGATAAGAATTGATTCTGCATCTTTACTTTCACCATTAAGTATGCATCAATCAAATACTGTAACTGAATTTGACAGATACTCTATTGATTCAAATAAAGTTATGGTTGCCTTTTCACCACAACATATAATAAATGAAGACATATATGAGGCAATTGGATATACTATATTAGATGATTATTTTGGTGAATATTCAAATGTAAATAAGAATGAATATCCAAGATTAAAATGGTTTTCAAGAGAATATTGGCAGAAGTATGAAAATAAAAATGATTTTACTGCTTATATTAGATTACTTTCTGCATTTGATTTTAGTGTATTTGAACAAATAAGACAAACTCTACCATTGCGAGTTAATGAAATACTTGGTGTAGTTGTTGAACCAAATATACTTGAAAGATCAAAACAATCAGTATTAAAAGATTTTTCTGGAATAAATCAAGATGTTATAGATACAAATGATTTGTCTAAATTGCCAAAACCAGTTTCAAAGTTTTCTTACAATAAAGGAACTGTATTAATTGGTTTTGATGAAGATTTAGGTAGTAAGATATATGACATAGAAGGTGAATTTACAAGTGAAGTAGAAGTTGTTACTCAATTTGATGAAATTGAAAATGATGTAAACCTAAATTTTAATTTAAAATCAACAGATATTCAACCTAAAAAAACAACTATTGTTGCTCAAAATAAAATTTTAAAAGCATCATCAGATACCATAAAAACAACATTGAATTTGGATAATAAATTATTATTGGGCAAATACAATGACATTAGATTCACATTGAAACCAAAGGCAAAATTTGTTCTTGATTCGGTATTAAATAGTGATGAAGAAAACATGAATGTATCTATATTTTGGAGTGCTCCTGTAATTGCGGCATCACCAACTACAATACCAAATACATCTAATTACACATTAAAGACAGAGGTAACATCTCTATCATATAATGCAGAAGAAAAAATAACTGCAACATACGAACAAGTATACAGTCATGTAGACGATGGTTACTATAAAAAGTTTGAACCTGTCTTTTCTACTATGCCGGATTATATTAACAATACACCAACAACACATTCATTAATTTCAACAAATTATGTAAACCCAACATCTTTACCAACTGCAACACAAAATCATAGATATTTGGGTTCAAAAGTAATTTTGGTATATGGTGATGAAATAAATGAAACATTGATTCCATCATTTGTTCCACCAAATGATGTGATTACCGAAACATATGTTAAAGTTAGACCAAATATATTGTAATTAATTTGTAAAATATAATTCTTACACATATTTATATTAGAATTATTATTACATCCCACAACGGGTTTTTATTTGTCATAAAGTAATACTATTAAAATAAAAGGAGTTTTAAAATGGGTTATTTAAGCAATAGCGGAACAATAACAGTAGATGCAATTCTTACCAAAAAGGGAAGAGAATTGTTGGCAAAAGGTCAAGGTGCATTCAACATTACACAATTTGCTCTTTCGGATGATGAAGTTGATTATGATTTATGGAACCCGCTTCATGGACTTGGAACAAATTATTATGGTGTAGTTATTGAAAACATGCCAATTACTGAGGCAGTTCCAGACGAAACACAGTCAATGAAATATAAGCTGATTACTCTTCCAGTTGGAACAAAATCTATACCATATTTAAGAACATTTGATGATGCAACATCATATTCGTTTGAAAGTTCTGCTAGAAAAGGTAAAGGTGAAATTAGTATTACATTTTCTACTTACAAATATGAAAATTTGCCGCAAGATGATAAATTGTCAGAAAGTGGAATGACATATTCTGTTACTATTTTAGACACAACATATATGGATTTACGTGCTGACAGTTTACCAACAGGAACTGTTACAAGTCCGTCTGGCAATTCTATAAAATATAGTAATATGATACCAAATAATTCAACATTTGATTTGACTTTTACAGTTGTGGGTAAGACATTTGCTAATCAAGATGTGCAAACTAAAACAACAAAACTTATTTTAGAAAATGAAACATACGGTTCAAGATTAGTTGTTCCTATTTCATATACATTCTAACACCGTTTTAATTAGAAAAATATAGGATTATATTATGGCAAATTTAATTTTTCATCCTGTTACTTATCCAAATAGTGATCCACAATATGTTGTTGCAAATTCATATGCAAAATCATTATGGGGTAGTGTATCGAGTGAATTAAAAACATTTTTTACAAGTTCAATACAAACTGGTGGTTCTGTATCTAGTTCTAAATCATATTACTATGAAGTTTGGGGATCTGCGTCATTAACTTGTAATGATGAACGTATGTTTTCTATTGCATATGGACATGAAGCAGGATCTGGTTCTGCATATTTAGATTCAGTTGATACAACTAGTGGTGATACACCATCAAAATCTGTGTTTACACAATTTAAATTAATGTGTTTGGATGGAGATGAAGAAGGATTTTTATTATCGGGATCAATAAATCCATTTGAACACATCTATGCAATATCGGTAAATAGAGATAAATTTGGAAACAGAATAGATCCTGGTAATTTTCAATTACATCTGGTTGGTTTAAGTGGTAGTGGTGTCCCTAATAATGTTCACACCGGTAGTAGAGTTAGAGTCTCTGGATCAAATCCAAAACTAATATCACTAATTGATGATTCTGGTGATGCAAACCAAAGGGCAGTGGATTCTAATCCTGATTTTATATCAAGACCAAGATATATTGTTAGTGGGAGTATATCTAATGGTGTATCTGGTTCTTATCCAGATAATTGTTATGGTATTCTTTATCCAAGTTTAGGCGTAATGATTTTGGATGCTGATAAATTAAATGATGAATTAGGATTTAATACTGTTACTGGTAGTAATGTTGCTGGTGATAATTCATTTAAGTTATTTACATCAATTAGTGGTGCAGCTGCTAATAGAAATTCTGGATTTATAGCTCGTTCTATTGATGTTAAAAATGAATCATCTTATTATATCAATATAATGCCGTCACAGTTTGGATATGCGTCAAATAATCCAACTTATGTTCTTCCTGCTGAATCACCTGATCCTGATTTTCCAACGGATAGTGTATTACGTGGAACTGGAATAATAAAGGAGGAGGAATGGCGTTCACTAAACAGACAGGCACCACAGGCAAGTGTAGTTTATATCACATCTATTGGTTTGTATAATAATACCAAAGATTTAATTGCTGTTGCTAAATTAAATAGACCTGTGAAGTTTGAAGGAACAAGAGACTTATTGAATATAATAGTAAAATTGGAGTATTAATGTTATGAGCACATTTAGTTACAAAGAATTTTCTCCAGATTCAATATCTGCAAATCAAAGAGAAGTTGTTACTGCACCTTTATGGTCAAATGCTCAGTCATCACTAACTTCTATTTTTACAAGTTCAGCCCAATCAAGTAATGAAAAAAGATACTATTACCAGATATTTAATAGTCAATCAAATATACAAGGTTCTGAATCTCAATTTAGTTTAGCATACGGACACATATATGGTAGCGGTTCTGGAACCGGTTCATATGGACAGAATTTATTAGATTATCCAACTAAAGCAATATACTCACAATATAAACAATTATTGTTGAATGCAAGTGAAACTCTATTTAAGTTTTCTAATGATGAAACTTCTGAATACATTTATGTAATAAACATAGACCGTGCTAGATATAAAGATAGAATGGATACTAACACTTGGCAATTAAATTTGGCAAAATTAACGTCTGGAGGAACACTTGTTGCTCCAACTGCAATAGTTTCATTGATAGATGATTCAGGTGCATCTTCAACAGAACTTGCATCACAAGGTGGTAGAGTATATTATATTAGAAGTGGTAGTATTGCAAACGGTATATTTACTTCAGACACAACTCCTTGGGGATTATTCTATCCAGATTACGGTGTAATTATATTGAATGGTAAGGCACTTGATGCATCTGCATCTTTCTTCACAAGAAATAATCCAGCGACTGCCAGTGGTGATGATAATGCTTTTAGATTTTTAACATCAATAAGTGGTGCTATTGCATCTAATCCTTCTACACTTGGTTTTCGTGGTAAAACAAGTGAAGTATTACATTCAACTTATTATTTTGCTAGATTACAAAATAATGAATTTAATTATACAACCAATAATTCATTTTATTCTGGAAGTTCTAATATATTGAAATGGCCTTCAATGTATGATAATCCAAGAACTTATGTTACAACCGTTGGTTTATATGATGATTTTTACAATTTGCTTGCGGTTGCAAAATTAAATAAACCAATTGCAAAAACGTTTGATAAAGAACTCGTTATTAAAATAAAAATAGATTATTAAGGTGTAAATTATGGCAGTACCAGATCCAGGAAGTAATTTTGTTATTGATGTATTAAATTTTGCAGGACAAGGAAATAGTCAATCAAATGGATTAAATAGTGTAAAAGCTGGTATGGTTGCAGTACGAAATCGTAACAGCGCCAGTTTAGATGATATTATTAGTTCATTGAGAAGTCTTCAATCGAGGGCAGTTCGTGAGTATGATACTGCAGTAATACAGAGTGGATCAAATTCTTTAGAAGCAACTAGACGAAAAAATACACGCGATGCATATGGGAGATGGATTACTGCATTTAATATCTATTTTAGATTTCTTGTAGCTTCAAATGCAAATAGTCAAGTATTCTTGAGAGGTTTTGCCAATTGGTTGGACTCAAACACAACATTAAAACAACAAAGACAAAGTTTAGATTATCCATATGGTCCACAACCAATGGAATCATCTCAAATTTTTAGAGAACTAACTGCATTGATGCCAGTAAATTTGGGTTTGAATAATACGGCAACAGTTACCAACACAAATGTTCGTAATCCATTTGATTTAACTGGAACTGGAACAAATATTTTTATTAATCCAACACGCGATTTGGTTTCTGGTGGTGGATTGTTTGATCCATTTAGTGATCAAGGAAACATATCCGCTTTACCAACCGCATCACTTACATCATCGCTTCCGGGTGGAGATCGTGATACAGATACACCAGTTGATGGATCAGGTGGCGGAGGAGGTAGACAACCTGGAGATACAGGAGTATTACGCCCATGTCAAAATCCTAAATATTGGATAAAAACCACACGTGGAGAAGACCGTTCACAAAGAATTTTAGCAGGACCAGATGGGTTTGAAAAATTTGATGTTGGTTATCCATGTAATATAAAATTTGAAGTTTATAGATGTTGTGCTCCAATAACTGGTATTCCTGGTATAAATGTAAATGCATCGGATGCTAACTTATACAATAGTGTTTACACACCAGGAACTTCACAAAAAGTTGCAGAATATACTGTTACTGCAAAAAATTCTTGGATTCATCAACCATGTAACGTTTCTGAAAGATCTCCAGGTGAAGGATTCTTAAAAGGTAAAGGTAAATTATTTTATTCTTGGTATTTTGATTTAGAAGAAATAATAAAGGCAACATATTCTGCTTTAAATTATATTCCAGAAGGACAAAGAAGATCCGGTTTACCACTAAGTTTACTTTCAGAAATATACCAACAGTTAGTTACTAACCAAAGTCCTTTTGTTGTTGGTAGAAATATAACCGATAGAAATGTTTGCTCATCGCCAACACTTGGATTGAAGGGGACATATACCAATGGTTCTTATAGTTCCGCAACTGCTATAGATAATCTTGGAAAATACTATGGATTGAAACCAGGATTTCCGGCACCTGCAAGACCATTAATTCCTTTCAATTGGACTGATTCTGTAACTGGTATAGGTAGGTCTGCTGAAACATTTACACCAATACAAGATACGGTAACTAACACATCATTAAAGGCAGCTGGTATAGTTGAGGCACTTTTAATACAGCTTGAATTATCATCAATGATGAATTTGTGGTCACTTGCACCATCTGCTTATCAAAATAATTGGACTACGAAATATAGAGATACATCTATTATTATGTGTAAAGGACCAATAGAAACTGATTATGATTGTCAGGCACCACCACAACCTGCTGAAATAAATGATTGCACTAAACCTTGGAAAGGTAATGGCGATATGCTGGGTTGGTGGAATTTTAAAGAACAAATATCTAATGATTTTCAAGATATTCAAGATAATGTAAATAAAGAAACATATAAAAATGGTTTATATGAATCATTAACACTTGCCCCTGGAAGAGTAGATGGTGCAGTTCAAATTGTTCCTGGAAAAACTTTTGTATTTAAAGGAAGTAATATTGTTTCAAAACAAATTGTTAGAACAGAAAAAAGAACAATTGATAGAACAATCGCTGGATCAGATTGTTGGTCTGCATATTTTGATATAAACAAGTATAGGATAAAAAGATTAAGAAAACATTACATAGAATTATTCTGTGTTAGTGGTGCAAAAATAGAATATGTATCGTCATACGATTCAAATGGTAGACCAATAATGTCACCAATTCCAAATGAGGCGGAAAGACGTAGATTAAATAACACTACATTCTCAAAGAGCGATACCGGAAAATATGTTTCTACTATGGTAATGCAACAATTTGGTTCACGAAATCCAAAGATAGAAACTATTGGACCAAATATTGGACAATGGTATATTTGGACTGAGAATGAATATGATATGATAAATTCAGATACAGGTGTTGCTGAATTTGTAGATAGATTACCTAAACTCGGCAGTGTAGAATTAAATAAAAATGGCACATGTATTCCAAAAGAAGAATGTAAATATTTAGGATGGCAATTAGATACAAGTAATCCATGTGGTTGTGTTGATATAGAAGTCTATAATTGTTACAATCTGTATACAGGATTTACATATTATGATGATATGGGTAATCCAATTGTAGTTCAAGATGTTAGAGAGCCAAAAGATTTTGGAAACACATATGCAAAATATATGCTTCCTGTTGGATATAAAGTTACAGGCGAACAACCATCTTTGAGTCCAGAATGTAATGAATCTTCTATTAGAATATATCATCCACTACTGTTTGGACAGGATGTAATTCGTGGAAGTAAAAAGAATATAATGATGGGATTATTCAATACATCACAATCATTATTATGTTATCTTACCAGTTCAACTCAAACTGCCGTATCAAAAGATTACTATTATGAAATAACAGATTGTGATAACTGTAATAGAAAACCATATTATGCTGTTGCTTATGGAAACCGATTTGGTTCCGGTTCATTAAGTATTGGTTATGATTATAGTGATAGTCCTTCTAGGGCAATATATGGTCAAAATAAATTGTTGTGTTTAGAACCACCTGAAAATACATTTAAGTTTTACAATAGTGGAACTCAAAATACTCCAAACGATATTTACGTGATAAACTTTAATAGGGATGGTTTGAGTCACAGAATTGATCCTGGTAATTTTGAAATTAATCTTGCAGAATTAAGTGGTAGTGGTATACCAAATAATTTCCACACAGGTAGTAATGTTATGGTCTCTGGATCAAATCCAAAAATTCTACGATTGATAGATAATTCAGGCGATTCCGATGATTCACAATTCTGTGTAGAGGCACCATTTACAAGTTATGACCTTGTTAGTGGTAGTATAGAAGATGGTGTTCACGAATCGGGTATAGGAACAACAATCACTACTTATGGTAAGGTATATCCAAATTTAAATTTATTAATACTTGATGGATCTAAATTAAATTCATATTTGAGTTTCAATACTGTTACTGGTAGTAATATTGCTGGTGATAATGCGTATAAATTACATACATCAATTAGTGGTGCTGCGGTTGTTGGTTATCCAATGAAGGCAAGAAATGTTAGAGAAAAAACAACAAATCATTACTTCATACGAATACCATCGAGACATGCAAATTATAGCACAAATCCAACATTTGTAACAGAAGATACAACTAGAATTGGTGCTTTAAAGTATGATTGTTTTGTGCAAAATCCTGTTACATATGTAACATCAATTGGTTTGTATAATCCAAAAAGAGAATTACTTGCAATTGCAAAATTAAGTAGACCAATACAAAAAAGTCTTGAAAATGATGTATTGATTAAAATAAGGTTGAATTGGTAATGGATGAAACTGAAATATCATATTCATTAGGTAATTTTGTAATAAATCCTCTTCCAGATGTAAAGGAAGAAGATAGTGAATATTATTCTTCACTGGATGATTTTGAATCAATTAATCCATATAAATTATTAACAATACAAGAAATAAAAAAACAAGCTGCTTTAGATGCCTTGGCAATTTTTGATATTATCTATAAAAACGATAAATTTTTAATTCTTCCAGATGATGTTGGTGAAAAAGGTTTGTATTATCAATATATCAATTCAATAGAAATAAATTTAGATAATTTAGAACAACTTGAAAATCGTTTAATGTCTATAATAAATGGATATTTAGTTGATGAATCGATATTAGATTATGTTTATACTGAATTTAAAAATGATATTACATCGGAATAAAATAAATTATGTTAAATTCGTTACTGACAAATAAGTATCTTTTAGCGTTGATACGCGATTATGTTCAATTTCAATTTGATAATAATACTCATTTTGCAGCTGCTAGAGGTATAAAACCATCTTATTCAGCTTCACTTGCAGATGCTTTAAGTCAGCCAGTAGTTACATTTATAGATAACTCACCTGCACCAGAAAGCAATACATATATTTTTAAAACTCTATTAGATGATGATAAAAAATATCAAGATTTTGTTAAGTCTATACCAATAACAACTTATCATACACTTGGTTTGTTTAGTTGCAATAAAGACGAAAGAATTTATAGAATACATACTGGATCAACAACATCTAATCATTCAAATTATTATCTACCTGTATACAATAAAATACAATCATCTGTTGATTCTTACCATGAATTTGATATTTCATACGCACATATATCTGGTTCCGGTTCCTCTTATATTGAAATAGACGGTGATTATGAAACAGAATATTTACCATCAAAAACAATGTATAGAAAATATATGTTGGAATGTTTTGAAAAAACAAATGGAAAATTTGAATTTAAAAATAACAAGAATGGTGATCATTTTTACATACTACAATTTGGTAGAGATTCATTTAAAGATAGATTAGATCCTGGTAATTTTCAAATATCATTAGCGGCATATCCTCCGTTTTTAACTGGAAGTGGATTAAGTTTATCATCTGAACAAGTTGCTACTGCTAGTAAATTATTTACATTAATAGATAATAGTAGAGATGGAAATGAGTATGTATCTGAAACCGAAGAAATAAAAGATTATTATTATTTGGTATCTGGATCTTTACAGGATGGAATATATGACGAACCGGAATCAGATGGTTGGGGTGTTATTTTTCCAAATAAGGGCATTGTAATTTTAGATGCAACGGTATTGGATAACTCTTGTTCACTGGACACATCAGTAACATCCAGTGATGGTAATAATCCACATAAATTATTTTTGTCAATAAGTTCATCATTAACACCATTATCATATAATCCTTATGGTAGCATAAGACAAAATACGGGTTCATTTTTTGCTCGTTCAATGGAAAAGAAAATAGTTGAAACTCATTTTTGTAGAGTTATGCCAGGTGAAATGTTATATTCAAATAATCCAACATATCTATCTGGAATTAAAGAAAATGTTAAATATAGGTATTTTCAAAGACAAGGTGGAACATACATAACTGCAATTGGATTATACAATAATAATAGAGAACTTCTTGCAGTTGGTAAATTAAAAAAACCACTTTTTAGAAAAAATAATGTTGAAACTAGATTTCAAGTAAGAGTGAGGATGAACTGATGTCTTTTCAATTTGGAAATAGTATAAGTCTTGCTTGGAAAAAATTAAAAGCAGGTGAACATACGGTAAGAGAGTTTCAAGCAAACAAACTCTGGCAGTTGAGTTCTGATCCTAATGATGTATTTGATTATAGAAAAACAAGACTTGGGTTGTATAGATCATTTTTTCCTGAAAATTACAAATATTTTGGACAAGTTGCAAATTTATCATCATCTTTATATGAAAGAATTTTTACAACACAAAGTTTAGATCCAAAAGTTCTTTGGTATTATATGGATCATAGATATTATGCTCCAATAACAACTCAAAAAATTCCTTCTACTGTAACCGATGATAATTTAATTGCAAATCATTATTTAAGTGGTTCTATGTTTGTTATACCAAGAGATATGTTTGGCGAGGGTATAAAAAAGAAAAGTGTTGAAATATCAATATATGATTCATTAACATCATCATTAAATTATACAATAACAGATGATGGTTTTGGTAATTTAATAGATAATTCATTTGATAAATCTAAAATAATAAATCGTGATTACGAATTAATATATGTTGGATTTAATGATAAATACCGAGAATATGGAACATCAAAAAATTACAAAACTGATTATATTATAGATGAATCGCCATTTTACAATACATTAAAAATTGAAAATAAACGATATATTGATTATCAACCAGGAATAAAAACATCAGATACAGATGAAGATACTGGAACATCTGCATATTTTGGTGGAACATATCTTTCTGTGAATGAATTTCAAAGATTTAATTTCCACAGAGGTCAAAATTTTGCATTTAGTTTTTGGTTAAAAATTCCAGAAAATCAAACGGACACATCAACAACATATAATAGTTTATTTGATAAAAAAACAGTAGAAGATTTTCGTTTAAATACAGATACATCACAAATCGGTGACGGTGACGATAGACCAATTGAAATGGTTACAAACTCAAAAAAATATCCATTTGACATATATCTAAATAATCAGACATCTGCTATAAATAAATCTATAACATTTAAACAAGGTTCGGATTTACTATATTCGGAAGTAACATCCTCTATATTAACTGCAAATACTTGGCATCATGTTGTTTGTCAAAAAACAGGAAGTAACTATCAAATATGGGTTGATGGTGTATTGGAAAACACACAGAATAAAATAATTACAACCAATGTTGATAATAACCATAAATTTTATATTGCAGGAAACGGAACAACATCAAGTAAATTTACCGGTAATTTAGATGAAATACGGATATATCGAAAGGCACTAACTTCAACAGAAATTTCAAATTTATATGATAATAGTTTTGAAAAAGGTTATGCATATCAAACATCAAGAATAGGTAATGTGTTTTACGGTCACGGAATAATTTGTGTTTCAGATTCAAGACCAAAATATAAAAATGCATTTTTGGGAAAAACTGGTAATTACGATTACAATGATAATGAAAATGGATTTTTATTAAAATATAGAAGCACTGTTACATATTGGGAACATGAAGTTATATGCAAACTTCGTAAAAATGAATTTAATTTTACACAAAACCCAAGTTTGTATACAAATCCAGAAATGGGTTCTATGCTAACTGATACATATGCTACTAATCCAAACTTTAATCCATATGTAACAACGATTGGTTTGTATAGTGATAAAAGAGAATTAGTTGCAGTTGCTAAGTTTGCCAATCCAGTTGAAAAAAGAGATGATGTGGATATGAATTTTATTGTAAGGTTTGATTTGTAATATGCGTAGAAATCAAGTTGCAATTAAACATGGTTTTCGTAGTGGTTTGGAAGATAATGTAAATGATATGTTGAAAGAACATAATAAATCATTCAGTTATGAAAGTGAAAAAATATCCTACATACAACCGGAAACTAAACATAATTACACTCCAGATTTTGTTCTAAACAAAATATTTGGCGGTAAAATGTATGTTGAAACAAAGGGTAGATGGGTAAAGACAGACCGATTAAAATTTGATTTGATATTTGAACAATATCCTGGTATAGACATTCGTTTTGTATTTCAAAATCCTAATGCTAAACTATACAAGGGTAGTAAAACGACCTATGCTCAATACTGTGATAAAAAAGGGTGGCGTTGGGCAAAGAAAGAAATACCAGAGGAATGGTTAAAAGAGTGCTTGTAATTGTAACAGATTTTTCTTATATTTGTTACAAGTATTATTTTCCGTAAAGTGTGGTTATGATAAACTACGATTTATTATCTCTTGTTGAGAAAGTTCTCGGTAAAGGTAGAAAAACGTCTGGCAACAATTATTCGTTTTTCTCACCATTCATCAGTCATTACAAACCAAAACTCGAAATAGATTTGACCGTAAACAATAACGGTGAGAATCCATGGCATTGTTGGGTTAGTAATGCTAAGGGTAGAAGTATAGTTTCACTATTTAAAAAAGTAAAAGCCGGTAAACAATACCTCGATGACCTTAACAAAATCCTTAAAACCAAAAACCTATACATCAAAAATAAAACCGAAACAAAAGAAGAATTAGTTTTACCAAAAGAATTTATTAAACTATATGAATTTCCAAAGATAAAAGATATTCAAGTAAAGATGCAAATGAAACAGGCATTGAATTATTTGAAATCAAGAGGAATTGGTAGAACGGATATATTGCGCTATGGTATTGGTTATTGTCCTAATGGTAGTTATTCTGGCAGAATAATTGTTCCATCTTATGATGAAAACTTCAACATAAACTTTTTTGTTTCTCGTTCTATCTTTGAAGAAGATGTACTAAAATATAAAAATCCAAAGTGGAGTAAGGATGTTATTGGATTTGATTGTTTTATCGATTGGGATGAACCAGTTACACTTGTTGAAGGTGTATTTGATGCAATTACTGCAAGATACAATGCAGTTCCACTCTTCGGCAAAATCATTCAACCAAAACTTAGAGAAAGAATTTTGTTGCGTAAACCACCAAAGGTAATTGTTGCACTTGATAACGATGCTTATTCGGATGCAATAAAAATATCTTCATCACTTCTTTCAGAGGGTATAAATGTTTCAATAGTTCAAATGGAAAGTAAAGATATAAATGAAATGGGTTTCAAAGATTTTTCAAGTTTGAAATCGGTTACACCACCAACAGACAGTTATGACATAATTAAACAGAGGATATTATATGCTTAAAGAAACACTATGGGCAGGCGGACTTTCCCGTGTTGATACCATATTACATATTGCTGATGTTCACATTCGTAATCTAAAAAGACATGAAGAATATCGAAGTGTATTTCAAAAACTTTATGATGTTTGTAGAAGTAAAGTAGAAGAAAACAAAAATACTATCGTATATCTTGCTGGTGATATTGTCCATGCAAAAACAGATATGACACCTGAACTTGTTAATATGGTTACAGAATTTCTTGATACTCTTTCAAGAATTGCACCAACAATTTTGATTGCTGGTAATCACGATTGTAACTTAAACAATATGAGTAGAATGGATGCTCTTTCACCCATCGTTTCAATGATCAATGGTGAAATGAATGAATTGTTTTATCTAAAACAAAGTGGTCTGTATTCATTGGAAAATGTTGATTTTGTTCTTAACTCTGTTTACGAAAATCCAAAAGACTTTATTTTAGCAGATGATGTTAAAAGTGATAGGACAAAAATAGTATTGTATCACGGACCAGTTGATAGGGCATCAACCGATACTGGTGTTCTTATGAAACATAATGATGTTAAGATTGAAATGTTCGATGGATTCGACTATGGAATGTTTGGCGATATTCACAAGTTCCAATACCTTGATGTTGATGGAAAGTTTGCATATGCCGGTTCACTCATACAACAAAACTATGGTGAAGGATTAGTTCATGGTATAATTGAATGGGATATTAAAAATAAGAAATCAAAGTTTATTGAAATTGAAAATGATTGGTCTTATCATACGATTGATGTTGAAAACGGTAAGATTAAAAAATTGCCAACAAAATGGACAAAGTATAATTCAATTCGTTTGCGTATAACAAACACACCACATTCAGAAGTCAATCAAATAATGACTGAATTAAAGTCATTAACCAATGTTATAGATATTAGAACACAACACCTTGTTGGTTCAAGTAATGGCAATGTTCAAACAAAAGTAAATCCAATTGGTAAAATTCGTGATGTAGAATATCAAAACAAATTGATTACGGATTATGTAAATGATAAGTTTGGGGTAACAGATGACATACTTGAAAAAATTAGAGGTATAAATAGAAATGTAAATACAAAATTATCCGAAAGCGATGTTGTTCGTAATCTTGTATGGAAACCAATTTCATTTGAATTTGAAAATATGTTTTCATATGGAAAGGGTAACAGAATACAATTCGATGGAATGAATGGGGTATATGGATTGTTTGCACCGAATGCAAGTGGTAAGTCTTCTGTTCTTGACGCAATTATGTTCTGTCTTTTTGATAAGTGTTCGAGAACATTTAAGGCGGCACAAGTTCTGAATAATAAGAAGGACAACTTTCAATGTAAACTACATTTTATGATTGGTGAAAAAAACTTTTACATAAAGAGAGTTGCTACAAAAGAGAAGAAAGGAAATGTAAAAGTTAATGTAGATTTTTGGTATGAAGAAAACGGTGACTTGGTATCACTCAATGGCGAAGACCGTGACGGAACTAATTACGCCATACGGAAGTATATTGGAACCTATGATGATTTTGTCCTAACTGCAATGTCACTGCAGGGTAATAATACAAACTTTGTAGATAAGGCACAAAAGGATAGAAAGGATTTGTTGGCACAATTCTTTGACTTGAATTTATTTGAGGAACTAAATTCTATTGCTACGGATGAAGTAAAGGGGCTGCAAGCATTAGTCAAGGAGTTTAAGAAACAAGACCATTCAACAAAATTAGCAAATGCTATTGGTATTCATAAGGCAAATGCAATACTTTTAGAAGAAACAACTGATCAGAAGGACTATATTGAGAAAAAAATTGAAAAATTAACTGTTTCCATTTCCGAATTAAATAAAAAACTAATACCGATTGCAGACAATTTTTCTTCCAAATCTGTCCAATCATTATTAGATAAGAGATATTTATTAGATAGAAAAGGTAATGATTTAATAAATGAAATAAAGTCATTAGAAGATGAATTGGGTGATGCAAAAACATCACATGAAAAGTATATTGGTTTATCAAAAGAGTTTGATAAAGAAACTCTTATGGAAAAGAAAGAAAGGATTGACATTGTTCGTAACAGAATAACAGAACTTGAAGCTGATTTGCGTAGTGTAAAGTTAAAAGTCCAACATTGTCAAGATAAAATTGATAATTTGAAAGATCATGAGTATGATCCAAACTGTGAGTTTTGTGTAAATAATGTTTTTGTTAAGGATGCAGAAAGGGCAAAATCACAGATTTGGGGATTTGAACAAGACAGAGATGAATTGAATTTTGAATTAAGTGATTTGAACGAGGAATTTACAAAAAATTCATACGTTTATTCTGAATTAGAAAAATTACATTCTCTTGAAAATAGTGCTTTCAAATATGAGAAACAGATATATTCGGTAGAAAAACAGATATTTTCTGCAAAAGAAGAACAGAAAAATATAAATGATGAAATAGTAAACATTGATATTCAGATTGAAAAGTATAAAGAAAATGAAGATGCTATCAATCAGAATAATAAAATTCAAAAAGAAATAGATGAATTGGAAAATGAAAAGAATACTCTATCGAAATTTGAATTGAAGAAAATTGATGAAAACATTTTAGAATATAGTGGTAATGTAAAGGTTAGTGAAAAAGTAATAGATGAATGTGAAGTATCTATACAAAAGTTGAAAGACCTTGAAAAAGAATATGAAGCATACGATTATTATTTGAAAGCAGTAAATAGAAACGGTGTTCCTTATGAATTGATAAGTAATGCTTTGCCAAGTATTCAAGAAGAAACAAATAATATATTGGCAAATGTTGTTGATTTCCAAGTTCTGTTTGATACAGACGGAAAGAGTATCAATACATACATAGTATATGATAATGATCGTTTTTGGAATTTGGAATTGTCAAGTGGTATGGAAAAGTTTATTTCATCACTTGCAATCAGAACAGCATTGATACAAGTTTCGTCTTTACCAAGACCAAACTTTATTGCAATAGATGAAGGATTAGGTGTTCTTGATCCAACAGTTATGGCAAACTTCTCTCTGTTCATGGATTATTTGAAAACACAATTTGAGTTTGTCATACTTATATCACACATAGATAGTGTGCGTGATATGGTTGATACTCATATTGAAATTAAAAAAGAAAATGGTTTTTCCAAAATAGAGACATAGAATGGAAGAAAATAAAAGACTTAAAAGAAATTACATAGATGTTCAAACTAACATTGATGATTTTAACAATCTATCAGAAGGTATTTTGAATATAACAAAATTACCAGAAGTATTTACCTCTGGTAAAAATTTATTTAAGTTTTCTCCAAATTTTGATGTTGTTGATATTGGGTATCCGATATACATAGAAATTCTTGATTCAGGTGGAGAACCGGTATTTCACGAAGTTTTAGAATTTCAAGAAAAAGATGATTCTATAAATGTTGTTGTTTATGTATATGAGACAACTAAACCAGGTGATTGCACATTAACTATATTATCCACTATATTCGTAGATAGAGACGGCAATCCATTAAATTCTGATGAAGTTTTTGATAAAAACTACAAATATACACACAGTTTAAAAATAAACACAAGAAAAAAAAATGAATCCGAAATAATATATCTACATTATCCTCAAGTATCTATACAAGAAAAAAGATATTCTATTCTAGAAGAAAAGTTTGATCCTGAAAAACAAAAAACAATAAGTGGTTCTGCTGATTATTTTGTTTCTGACGAGAAAGTTCCTATATTAAGGGCAAGAGAAAATTTATTTAAAAAAGATTATGAAAACGCAACAATATGGTTTCCATATCTTTCAAATGAAATATCACCAAAACTAATAACATCTAGTTTTTCTTATACATCTAGTATTCAAAAAGTATTAACACCATATCAAATATATTTGGATTCTAGATTATATGTAACCAGTTCTAGAGAAGTTGATGATGAAATATTATCATCAATAAACCAACCATATTATATTACATATAATAAAATACCACTAGAAAGAAATTCAACAAAAAATATAAAATCATTTGCAGTTGTAGACATTTACAATTTAGATCCTGAAGCAGGTAATGTTTCAAGAGTAAAAGTTTTCGGCAAAAGTGCAACAAAACCAAATCAATCATACGAACTTTTTTATGATGGTCAAATTACTGAAAAAAATTATTTAGTAACCGCTTCAAATTATTTTGTAGAGACACCAATTGGTGTATTTTCTGATGAAGTAAAAGTTTTTGATTTTGATACAAAAATAACTGCATCTATAAACCCATATTCGTATTGGAAAACAACTTCAATAAAAGGTGCACCATCTGCAAATATATTATCAAGTAGTAATTATTTGATAAATCCAATATCTGTTCAACCTACATCTGTTCTATCGGATAAACAAGAAATAATACTTGAACAAAAAGCCGAATACTATGCAAATTTTAATGATAATACGGTTTATAGTTTAGTATTTGATTATTCAGTAGAAGAGAATAAATATGACAATAGAGGACCACTATTAAATGTATATGCAACTGGAAGTTCTTTTGTAAATAATACAGAATATGGTGCATTTGTTGCTGAGATACCACTTACAAATAAAGATAATAGATTTGCATTAGACTATTCTGTAAAACTTCCAGTTAATAATGCAGGAACTGGTATAATAAGATTTCTATTAAGAGATGGAACATCTATTTCTAATATAAGAATTGTAAGTAAAACTGATTTTGGATTTACTCCAAATATTACAAGATTATATGTGCCTATAAAAATAGATCATAGAAATGAATTTTTAGATTTTAAAATAGAATATTTCAATGATTCATTACAACAGGCAAATGTTTCATCTGAATTATACAGCGTATTTTTTAAGGGTGGGAATGTTTACATATACGGTGACGATGCTTACATAACTGGTTCACAAGAGGTTGGAGATAATTCTGTAATAAAGTCAGAGGGATATAAGGGAATAGAAGAAGCAAAGAAAAATGTTCTTGAAAATAATCCATTAACATATTATTTTAGAACAACAACAAGAGGACAACATTCTGCTTATGTAAAATATGAAAAAAATCTTTGGACTTGGGGTGATAACACATTTAGAAAACTTGGTCATGGTGATGTAATAAATCGTTCAAGTCCAACACAAGTTGGAACTTTAAAAAATTGGGCATCCGCATCTGCCGGTGATTCACATACAATGGCAATAACTACATCCGGTAGTTTATGGGGTTGGGGTCTAAATACTTATTATCAAGTTGGTATTAATGTTGGTGGAACAACTGTTACTTCACCAGTGCAGATAGGAACTGAAACTAATTGGTATAAAGTTTTTGCAGGAACAACACATACAATTGGTCTTAAAAAGGATGGAACTCTATGGGCTTGGGGTAGAAATCAAAAAGGACAGTTGGGTTTAGATGATACCGTAATTAGATCATCTCCTGTTCAAATTGGAACATTGAATGCATGGAAAGATGCTGCTCTTGCACAAAATACAACAGTTGCTATTAAAAATGATGGCACACTTTGGTCTTGGGGTGATGGTGATGCAACATCTGGAAGACAAACCGTTGCAAATCCAACTGTTTCTGAGGTAAGTGTTCCCGTTCAAGTTGGCACCCTTTCAAATTGGACAAGTGTTGTTGGTAATCAATATCATTATATGGCTACTAACACATTAGGTGAATTGTGGACTTGGGGTGAAGGTGGTAATGGTCTATTGGGTCAAGTCAATAATACAACCACAAAATCTTCTCCTGTTCAAATTGGAACATTAAAAACATGGGTATCTGCATCTGCTGGAAAATTTCATAGTTTAGCTATTAAAAACGATGGAACACTTTGGGCATGGGGATATAACACTCGTGGTGCTCTCGGTCAAGATGATACTATTAGTCGTTCTTCACCAGTGCAAGTTGGAACTGGTTCAAATTGGTTGTATACACACGGTGGACAAGATTTTACATTTGCAATAGATAAAACTGGAAGTTTTTATGCATGGGGTGACAATGACATTGGGCAACTAGGTTTAAATAATACAACGATATATTCAGCATCAGTAAGAATATCAACATCTTCCGTTAGACCAATTTCTAAATCTCTTTTTGGTTGGTCAATGCTCGTTGGTGATCCATTCTCATTGGGTGTTGTTCAAAATTCTGTTGAATTGATAAATGAGGAAGGTGCATACCTTGACTTTAAAACATATCCTTCAAAGTTCGATTTAAATTTTAGAGGAACTAGTTCTAGACTATCAGTTGAAGCGGAATCTGGATCAATTTATTGGGATGGACAACGAATTAAAATAACTGGTGTAGAAATTTCGGAATCCATTTTAGTTGGTGGATCCATAACGGGATCACTACCTGCGGGTGTTGTTTCTGGCTCACCACAAACACTTGAACATCTCTATGGAACAAATATAGTATCAAGTTCTGACCAAAGATTTGTATTGGGATTGGCTGAATATGATTCACCGAGATTTGCAAATTTAACATTAGATGGTGATTTAACTGCTAGACAATATATCGTTTCATCTTCTGTTTATATTGTAACACAATCATTTAGCAGTGGTTCAACTATCTTTGGTGATGATATTGGTGACGCACACCAATTTACAGGATCTCTTTTTGTTTCTGGAAATATGCACGAAGTTACTGGTTCAGTATATGTTTCCGGTAATCTCCACATCGAAGGTGATTTATATGCAAATATTTTAATATCAACTGCATCGTATGCAATTTTTGCAGAAACTGCATCGATTGTATATGGAACAGGTACTGGTTCATTTAGTGGATCATTTACGGGTTCATTTGATGCAACTGGCTCATTTAGTGGTTCACATTGGGGGGATTTCTACGGAAGTGCTTCATTATCTGGTTCATTTAGTGGTTCACATTTTGGTTATCACGAAGGTAATGCATCTCTTACTGGTTCATTTAGTGGTTCATTTAGTGGTTCTATGATTGGAGATGGTAGTGGTTCATTTAGTGGTTCACATTGGGGGGATTTCTACGGAAGTGCTTCACTATCTGGATCATTCGATGGTATATTTTTTGGACAAGGAAGTGGATCATTTAGTGGATCTCATTTTGGGAGTGCTTCATTAACGGGTTCATTTACCGGATCACACTATGGTGATTTTTATGGATTAGCCGGTTCTATTAGCGGTTCGTTTACAGGATCTTACATAGGAACTGCATCGCTTTCAGGAACTTTTAGTGGATCTTTATTAGGAACTGCATCTTATGCAGAAACTGCATCGTTTTTGATAGGATATGGTGTTGGTAATTTTACCGGATCATTTAGTGGTTCGTTTACGGGTTCATTTGATGCAACTGGTTCATTCTCTGGTTCACACTTCGGTTCACACTTCGGTTCATCTTCACTTTCTGGATCATTTACCGGTTCACATTTTGGTTATCACGAAGGTGATGCATACCTAACAGGTTCATTCTCTGGTTCACATTTCGGTTCCGCTTCACTATCGGGATCATTTGATGGAATATTTAGAGGACAAGGTAGTGGTTCATTCTCCGGGTCTCATTTTGGTTCCGCATCATTATCGGGATCATTTGATGGAATATTTAGAGGACAAGGTAGTGGTTCATTCTCTGGTTCACACTTTGGTTCCGCATCATTATCGGGTTCATTTAAAGGTGAGTTTGATGGAACAGTTGTAAATGGTATAGTTCGAGGTTATCCAACTACATATTCCCATTCACTTGGTGGAAATTATACTGCAAGTAACATAATAACAGTTAGGAATAGTGCAACAATACAACCGCATGTATATCAAAATAATGATATTTTATTTAAAGATTGGTATGCAGTTCCTGATAGTTTTACATTTAGTGGATCCACATTTTTTACAAGAGATGGAACAAACTATAACGATTATCTTGGTAGAGGTAGATTTGGATCAGACGATAGTTACTACAAAAATATAGTGATAGGTAGAAACCCATTATATGATCAAACAATAAACTTAAATGCAAATACCAAAGTTAGTCCTGGAGCAACATTAACTGTAAATAGATTAGTTGTAAGAGATGCATCAGATTGGCCATATGGAACTCCTCCTGGATTTGCAATGATATATCCAGCATCTGCTAAAATAGAAGGTCTAGAAGGGACTGGATCCTTACAAGGTGCTTTTACAGGTTCTGCAAGAATTGGTATATTATCTGCTTCACGAGCACAATTAACCGGATCATTACAAGGTGCATTCTCCGGTTCTGCAAGTGGATCATTTTATGCATCTTCTAGTATTGGTAGATTTGTTGGTGTTGGTAGTGCTTCATTTATTGGAATAACAAATAGTCCAGAAACAGCATCATTTTGGGGGTTAGCATCATCAGCATCATTTACTACAATATACACATCATCTGGAACATATAATGTATCTGCTCCAATGTGGGCACAATATATCACGGTTGTTGCAATAGGCGGTGGTGGTGCGGGTGGTAATGGTGTTTTTTCAAATACAGTAAATGTATGGAAATTTGGAGGAGCCGGTGGCGGCGGTGCAAATTGTGTTTATCAAAAAATCCATAAATCAAATTTTCCATCCACTATAACTATAATAGTTGGAAACTCTGGATCAAGAGTTGCTGGTAGTCCAGATGGTGGAAATACAACTGTAAAATTAAAAAATGCAACCGATGGAACTGATGTTGTAATATTTGCAAGGGGTGGTTTTGCTGGTAATAATGGTGTTACATCTACTACTGGACAATCATTATCAGGAGGCATCCCCATCCATGCATACGATTCTTCAACCGGTGGTGGTCCTGGTGCAGCAACCGCAACAACACTCAATACACCCGGTGGATTAACTAACGCTGCAAGTTTGCCATTGAAAGACGATATTTTTTACAATGGTTCTGACAATAAACCATCAGCTGTTGCCCCTACGGGTGGCGGAGCGGGTGGAATATATGGCCAAGTATTATCAGGAGTTGGAACACTAACAAATGGTGGAACTGGTGGTGGATTTAATATAGACAATTCAACCACCAATTCATCACGTTCATCTTTAGGCATAGTATCTCATAAGAGGTCATATACATCAGATAACAATCCAGTTAGCATGTCATGGAATGGAATTTCTATTGGATTGGGTGGTAGGGGAGCGGGAATATCATTAAAT
>Ga0315909_10000691_pt1 | contig 45403 bp, 58 predicted proteins | sample LakEriMetagenome_11_FD_203527 | JGI IMG/M metagenome (GOLD analysis project Ga0315909, IMG submission 203527) | Freshwater fungal communities from buoy surface, Lake Erie, Ohio, United States - Buoy 2 MA125 | ecosystem: Environmental > Aquatic > Freshwater > Lake | place: USA: Lake Erie, Ohio... | reverse complement strand
GCAACACCGCGTACTGAATCCTGCAAATAATGGTTGTAAGCTGTGTTTCGCAACTTCGTCCATGCGAAGTCTGGCTGGAATCCAAGCCCAGTTTTTGTGTAAGTCGCGCCAGTTCCGCTGCGGGTCACCACATCAAAATACTGGTTGCCCTTACTAATCGTAGGCGTAGGCAGGTTCTGCGTGTTCAGTGCAACAAAACCTGTTGGTGGCGTGTAGGCGAATGGGCGTTGACCGAAGTTAACCTGTGAACTCATCACAGCCCCACTGGTATAGTTTGTTATTGCGACATTGGGGTCACCTGTTGCTGGCGTTGTCATGGTCATAACAGCAGTAGCAGAGCCAGCCTGATACAGCGTCAAAACTCTTGTCGAGTTATTCCAAGCGAAACCTAATGTGTCTCCGTTAGACCACGATGGCGTTGCAGACAATGTGCGTGTTGCATTACCCAATGAGCCAGTTACGCCATTTGCAAACATAGAAATACTTGAGTTTCCATAAGCATCACTTGCCCTACCCCAAATCAAACCAACTTGAGAATTTGAACCAATGGTTACCTCCCAATATGTATTGGTACTCAAAGCCATAGTGGATGCAGATGCCGCATTACCCGAAGATGCTGTTGATACTTTTAGGTTTGCTTCACTTAATGTTGCGCTGTAGCCTAAATCAACAGGGTTCAAAACAGCGTAATTCCCCCGCCCATTTCCACCATCCGCATAAGGCGTAGGCACATCCAGCATGGAGTCGTATGTCACACCAGCAGTCACGCTGATGTTGTTGGGTGTCCAGTTGTTGCCGTTGCCTGAGTTGTCCTTGCCAATGGTTGTCGCTGTTGCTCCTGAGTTGTCGCTGAAGTTCAGATAGAAGCCATTTGTGCCGTATGTGCCAGCATACTTTTTAGGTTGCCATACGCCAGTGACTGCGTTGGTTTCTCCGAAACTAGAAGGCGTTAACGCTTGTCCGTCAATAAAGTTAATTTCAGCTAAATAACCATCAAAGTATCTAGCACCTGCAAGCTGTGTGCCAATCGTATGAATAAAAGGTGATGGGCGAGTAAAATTGGTGTCAGCGTTTAGCGCAGGATATGTAGCAGTAGAAAAAGCTGTTACTTGTGTTCCATTAACATATAACTTTGCTCTATCACTTGCTGTTGCTTGCGTGGTGTCTATTGCAACAATAATGTGATACCAAGCAGATGGGTCACGAAACAACTGCGTTGTTACCAACACAGTGTTACTTAACTGGTCTTGAAATGTTAGTGTATCTGCCGACCCCACTGCAGCCGCATTAAAATGCAGCCACCCAGTAGATGTTGAATTATCAGTAGAGCAAAAAAGTACAGCCCCTGTTGAACTACCAACAATTGCTTTTTTTACCCAACCACTAAATGTAAAAGTTTTACGATTACTTGCTGTTCCAATAAACTTACTAAAATAAGCACTTGCACTTGAACGCAGACGCACAGAACGTGAAATTTGATAGCCGCCACCTGCTGATGTAAAGAGTTCTTTTTTAGCTGATAACATTATGCGAATGCCTGTACTGAACTGCCATACCAATTCGTACCATCAGAAAAGAATGACAAAATATCCCATCTACTAGCTGTGGTTGTAAGGGTAGGGGCAGTGTTATTTGACCATTTAACAGATGTAAATGTACCTGTAAAGCTACCTGCACCTGTAGACACAATGAGGATGAAACTCTTACCAGCAGTTGCTGTTGGCATAGTGAATGTACAATTACCTGTCATTGTCACTGTCTGCACTGTACCGTTGGTTAGGTCTAGGGTCTTAGTTGTACCCGAGTTGCCTATGGCTACAACAGATTCCAGATAGTTGGTAACTGTAGGGTTTGTGAGGGTTTTACCAGATAGTGCTTGTGTATCTGTTGTACCTACCACATCTCCTGTAGGTGCAGTCTTGGTAGCCCATGTATCTAGCTCAGCATCCCATGCTTGTACGTTTGTACCAATGGCTAGACCCAAGTTGGTACGTGCTGTAACTACAGATTGTAGGTCAGACAAGTTGTTTGACTTCTCAGCATAGAGGTCAGGGTCGAAAGATGCCGCTGCTGCGGCTGCATCCACTGCACTTTGCTCAGCCAGAGAAGCTGACAAGGCTGCTGCTTCCGCACTAGCGGCTGCATTCCCTTCTTGCTCTAGCAACCAACCCTTAGTAACTGCATCCCCGTTATTTGTAGGGTCAGACAGATTAATAATTTTGTGACTATTCATGTCTAGATCAACTTCCATGCCGTTAGGGGCAGTGCCATCTAGAGAGAGGGTATTTTCTAATGCAGCTTCAATGGCATCAAAGTTGGCATTCAACGCATCTATTGAGCCATATCTACTACCTATTGTCGATAATGTAAGTTTAGCCATGTATATCCTTTAGTAAAACCAGCCGCTAGGCTATTTGTTGGATGGCTTAGTGGTGTTTAATGAACAGACGTTACCCTAGATTCATTTAAAGGCGTTTTAAGCCCCTTTTATACCTGTTAGGCTACCCTACCATAGCCTTTTTGTTTTCCTAGCCTTCTACCCCCCTTAAAATCGTTTTAAATAGGATGTGGTGGGTGGGAGGGAACTTCCCATTTTAAATGAATTAGATTAAAACATCTGAACAAGTTAATTTCTATGAGGTAATTTTGAGCATCATTGCAATATAAAACCAACCCCCCTACCCCCCTTAGTGGGTCAGCCATAGTACAAAAGTTCTAAAAATAGAAGAAGAAGTACTGAAATAGTACTACAATATACATATATATATAATATACTATAATAATATATATAAGTATAGTATATATAAGTATAGTATATGTAGTAGTATAGTATATAAGTATATTATATCTCTTTATATAATATAACCGGGTAGTATATATAGTTATAGTATATATATTTATATAATATTACTAGTAACATCATATAGTTATATAATGATAAGGCATTATCAATAAGATATATATAGTTATCCACAGCTTATTAACACTGTATATACATACAGTAGTACGTAGATATACAAAACATTCTAATATTATATACATGTGCGCCCACGCACGTAGCAATAATTGTGCCATAATATCCCTTAAATCTACTAGGTTATTTTAGTTGTAAGGTTGCTGTAAGGTTCATCGTTTACATTTAAGGCATCGGTTGACGCAATGATTCATTACTAGTAACTAACAGGGTGAATAGCCCTACGGTTGACAAGGTTTTAAATCGCTGTTAATATCGGTGCATCGGTTGATTGATCGGAGTTAACCGGATGGATGTAAGTTTCGTGTAAGGTTTACATGTTAACATGCATCGCATCAAACGAGGAATACGTACCCTCTATAAAACGTGTAGGAAAGCTTTGACTATGGCATGCACACTGTCCATACGAGTTCCTGAGCAGTGCGGTGGTGAAAACCACAGGTAAAACCCTGATGGCAAAGGGGATATGTTACCAAGAAAACCTAGGGTTTTCTATAGTGCATGTTACTAGTAACGTGTGCTATAACCAAGCCTTAGTAAATCAAATCAAACTGTAAAAGGGAACATCATGTCATACGAAAACGAATTACGCAATGCATTGTCTACATCAAAGGATGCGAAGGATGCATCACGTAGCGCAGGGGAAGGCATATGGGCAAATTATGTACGTGCCACATGCTATCCATATACACCTAGAAATGTGGAAGGGTTAGAATCTACACACAAAAATCTAGTGGAAACCCTGAACAATATCCGAGAGTTATCAAAAGAAGAAAAGAATAGTCTGCGCTCTGCTAAGTGTGTGGTATCCAAAGCCATTACTAATAACGTTGACGTGTGGAAACGTGATGAGGGTGGCGGCTTTGAGAATGACGACAATGGCAATCCAATGCCCAAGGGTAAATCAGAATTGAATGAAGCGAAGACTGACTTCGACCGTATGATGGCATTCATCGAACAGGCAGGTAAGAAATACGATAGCGACACACGTGAGCAGTTTACACGTGAGCAAATGTCAACTATCGCTGATGCATATGCAGCACTGGCTCATCGCATGGTGCAAGATTATCAAGCGGTGCAATAAGTAGCAGGGGCGTAAGCCCTTGTTACTAGTAATGGTCTTGAATCAGGGTCATTACTAGTAACTTTCAACGGAGGTAACATGAAAATTGTGATTAATGCTTGTTTTGGTGGTTTCAGTTTATCTGATGCCGCATTGGATGAATACAAAGGTCGTAAAGGTATCACAGATGAGTATTTTTTTGAAGGTGACATACCTAGAGATTGCCCTGTTTTTGTTGCGATGATAGAAGAACAAGGGACTGCTGTTAATGGTCACTTTGCTGATTTAAAAATTGTGGAAATACCTGATGGTGTGAATTGGTACATCGAAGAATATGATGGTTTGGAACACGTCGCTGAACGACATAACACTTGGAGATAAAATGATGTATACGTTAGCTAACATGCTACTATCTGTAGCTATCTCGCTGGTAATTACCTATTGCATGTATACCATAAACGGGTATTATGCAGTAACAACGTTACTAGTAACGTGTGGTTTTTGGTTGGGTATGCAAGTATCTGATGTATTATCAAAGAAAGGGTAATATGAAGCTCACTAAGAAAAGACTTTCCTATAAAAAAGTAGGTGGTTTACATTTTGTTAAGGTGTTTCGTTTTGGGTTCTCATTCTATTGGTGCAAAAATTAACATAAGGGTCTGTCATCATGGATATTATCGACACTGTAGTAATATTTTTAGCATGTACATATGTGGGGTGGTTCTTTTGGGAGGTCTGGAATGACAACGAATAGAATAAGGGAATTCAAATCATTTGCTGAAGCTAATGCAGTTATACAGGAAATAGAAGAATTCTTTGAGAAAACACCCGCTGACGAAGCAGTGGAAAACTGGTTAGATAGCGAGTATCATCGTATATTCGTTACCTATATGTATCCTGATGTTACAAAGGTGAATTAATGAATTATCTAGATGTAGTCAACTTTGAGACTTACGTCGCAGGTTGTGCTAGGAATAGTGGAATCAAAGTTGTGTGGGACAAACCCGAAAGTACACCACGTACAGATGGGCGCATGATGTGGTTGCCATCCATTACTAGTACTACTCCCGCTGAGTGGCTGACACGTATGCGTTACTATGTAAAGCATGAGACAAGCCATATCAGTTACAGCGACTTTGAGGTGCTTAACAAGCACCGACCTACAGGGTTATTGGCTTTGATTAATAACCTTATCGAAGACCATCGTATTGACTTTATCAACGATAGTCAGTATGCAGGTGATGCCATTACTAGTAACAACTACTGGGTGTTGTATGCAGATGACATAGTTAAGCGTATGAAGTCTACAGATACAGACTTATCAGAGCAACAACGATTGACGTTACCTCTGTTTGTGTGGGATGCAGCACTACGTACATGGATAGGTAATGCTGCTGAGACACGTGATGTTATGGGTAGTATGCTAGATGATGATGGTATTGACAAGCTACACAAGCTTGAGAAATATACCGATGAGTTACTAGTATTGCGTTGTGACACAGGGCTAGATGTGGGTGAACGTGTGTATGATCTAGCTAAGCGTATCTTGATTGACTTGTTTGACGCTAAACCTGAAGACTACACTGAGGAAGGTAAAACTAAGGGTGAGGGTGGTAAGGGTAAAGCTAAGGGTAAGGGTGATGGTGAAGCAGATGGTGGTGAGAAAGCAGGTGAGGGTAAGGGTGATGAGGAAGATAGACTTGTAGATGTAGAGAAGCTTATCAAAGCCATTGGGCATGAGCATAAGCCTAGTCGCACAGGTATTCACCTTATGCTAGACAAAGCCGATACCAAGGGTGCATATACCATACCGCATAAGGATGAGTACATTATCGTGCGATTCCCTGAGTTACATCGTGCAGTTAAGGGTCGTAGTGAGGGTTATTTTAAAGCAGATAATGTATCCAAATACATTACTAGTAATGCTAAGCCATTAGCTAATCAGTTGCGTATGCGATTGCAGACACGTAGCAGGGACAGGTACGAGTACGGATTGAAACGTGGTAAGTTACACACAGGTAGTTTGCATAAACTATTGTCAGGTAACACTGAAGCTAGTACCCGTGTGTTCCGTAAGCGTATCGTATCTGACACACTTGACACGGCTGTTACATTGCTTGTAGACTGTAGTGGTAGTATGTCAGGTAAGAAGTATGAGATGGCATGTGCTGGTGCTGGTGCTATGGCAGAAGCATTGAAGCCCCTTAACATAGCATTCAATGTGCTAGGTTTCACCAACTCAGAAGGTAATGACGACCCTTTGATATGGGTGTTCAATGACTTCGGTGAGCGTGTATCTACACCTGATCTAGTCAAACGTTTTGCTGTGGCTAGTGGCTGTCTGTGGGAGAATACAGATGGTGATGCGTTAGCGTATGCGTCGTATGTGTTAGGTATGCGTCGTGAACAACGTAAGGTGTTACTAGTATTGTCCGATGGTAGTCCCGCAGGGCGTGATTCACATGGTGACATTACAGCGTACACAGCACGTGTAGTTAAAGACATTGAAGCTAGTGGGGTAGACATATATGGTATTGGTATTTGTGACGATAATGTTCGTTTGTTTTATAAGAAGCATGAAGTAGTCAAAGACATTGCTAATCTTTCAGGCACAATTCTTTCAATCTTAGACAGGAGTATTTAACATGGCAGTAGAAATCAACGACAAAGTAGCTAAGGCTATCGCAGCACACTTGGGTAAAGTACCTTCTACACCCGAGGTTACACTAACCCCTACTGACAAGGTAGAGAAGACAGTAACATTGTCAGATGGTCAGAAGCTATTCAGTAAGGTGTTCGGCTATGTACCTAACTTCGGTGACTTCGCTGTCACTGTATTGGCTGACAATGCAGATGCAGAGGTAGCACGTCTTGTACCTACTGCTGACGCTGACTATGTGGTGCAACGTAATGAAGCAGCATTACTAGTAGCAGGTATCGAAGACAACGATAAGAGCTTGCTTACAGGCCCTACAGGTAGCGGTAAGTCATCGCTAGTTAAGTATGTGTGTGCTAAGCTTAACCGCCCGTTCATTCGTATCAATATGTCAGGTGACATTGAGAGTGCGTCATTGTTCGGTATGCTCACTGCTAGTGTAGGTGTAGGTACTGAGTGGAAAGATGGTGCTATCACTGAAGCATGTAAGTATGGTGCTGTGTGCCTTGTAGATGAGTGGGAACTGATGCCCCCTCAGATTGCTATGGGTATGCAGAACTTGTTAGAAGATGGTGGTTATCTCTATCTCAAAGAGAAGCCCGGTACGTCTGCTGATCGTACCATCGTACCTGATGCACACTTCCGACTGGTGTTTGCAGGTAACACTGTTGGACAAGGTGACACTACAGGTGCGTTCTCTGGTGTAGGTATCCAGAACAGTGCAACCATTGACCGATTCACTAACACTATCCGTCTTGCATACCTTGATGCTAAGCACGAGATAGCCATCATTACTAGTAAGAGTAACATTGCTAAAGATGTTGCTACTAAGATGGTGCGTGTTGCAGGTCTTGTGCGTAATGCGTATGACACAGGTAAGATTGGTCTTACTATGTCACCACGTACCCTGATTAATTGGGGTCGTAAGTGCCAACGCTACGATGCTAAGTATGCATTGCAGGTTGCATTCACTGAGAAGCTTACCCCTGATGATGTAAAATCTGTGCAAGAATTCTACGTCAAAGTATTTGGTGAGTGATGTACGGCAGACCGAAAGGTCTGTCATCATTAATTATCTGTAACTAAGGAATAATATGAAGACATATAAAGTTTGTGCATCGTATAGAACATATGTGTATACTACTGTTACCGCTGAAAATGAAGACCAAGCTTATGAAATAGCAAATGATATGGATGGTGGAGAATTTGAAAGAAGCAAAGGAGACGATCTTTGTGATTGGTCAATAGATAATGTAGTAGAAATTAAATAATTTAATGGAGATATTATGGCTGATATTACAATGTGTAAAGGTGCAGATGAGAAACGTAATTTAATTTGTCCTATGCGGGATAAGTGTTACCGATTCACAGCAAAATCAAATGAGTATAGACAATCATACTTTGTTGTAGTACCATACGAAGAACCTGAGTGTAATGAATTTTGGGATAATACAAATGAATGAACGAATTCGAGAACTGGCCACCGAAGTGGGCATGAGTGTGGAATATCTTGAGAGCACCAAACAAATTGTGTTGATTGAACGGTTCGCCGAGTTGATTGTTAGGGAATGTATTGAACAGTTGAGATATACCGTTCTTAACACTCAGGAATTGCGTCGGGACAAAAGCACTGATTATCAAGTGGGTTGGGAAGACGGTATGTTTGATGCTAAAGAAATGATTAAAGAACATTTTGGAGTTGAACTATGACAACACTGTATGGACATGCAGCATTGAAAGAGCTTACTAGTAATGCACCTGATTATGAAGAACTTGAAGAAGGACATTCTGCTAAATACAATCATGCTACTTGTTCTATGGGTGTGGACACACGTAAACGATTCGGAGTTAAGCATGTAGACGATGCATATCTGTGGCACTGTTTTAACTGTGGTGATAGTGGTTATTATAGACACAGAGAAACTACATCACGCATGAAGTTAATGGGTGCAAAAGCAATTCTTGTACCTGCTGATGTAAAAAATTTTTCTGAGATACATGCAAGAGCAAGAGCACACTATGATGACTTTGATATACGGGGGCAATTATGGCTGGCTCAGTATGGTTTTACAGGACAAGAATGTTCTGACTATAGAATTAGAGAATATAAAGAGGGTATTATATTACCTATATGGTATGATCGCATGTGTGTAGGTTATCAAGTACGTAGGTATGATAAACAACCAAAGTATTTGACATATAATAAAGATAATAATATACAGTGGTTGCTTACTGGTGCATGTAATAAAACATTAGTTATTGTAGAAGATTTACTCAGTAGTTATAAATTAAGTATGGCAGGGTATGCATCATTGTGTTTGTTAGGCACTAAGTTAAATAAATCACACATAACACAAACAATGCTTGACACATACGATAGAGTTGTGATATGGTTAGACGATGATGAAGCGGGTCATGCTGGTGCTATGACTTTGTTCAGAGAACTTAGTCCAACATTCAAAGTTGTTACTAGTATGAACTTTGTTCAAGCAAAAGAGATTAACATTGAAAGCTTAAAAGAAATGGAACTGTAATGTCATACGATATAGATTTACTAACAGTAGTTAGTGAGAAAGATACGTATAATAGATTTAAAGACCATGTAAAGAAACACAATGTATCAACTATTACATTAGATATATTTAATGTATTAGGTGAATATTGGGATAACTATCCTAGTAGAACTAAGGTAGATATAAATGAGTTTCATACATTCTTTAACATTGTACGTGGTAAGAAGATAAAAGACCCTGCGCTATATGAACAAGCATTCATGTGGTTAGGTGAAAGTATGGTAGATGAACCACCCATCGTTAAGGATATTCTGGCTAAGTTAATTGAGGTTGACTATGCCACACGTATCTACGATGTATGCATGAAGATTGGCACAGGTGCTGGTGGTGAGCTTACATCCATTGAACCATTGCTCAACGACTACAAGAAAGAGATTGGCTCAAGTGTTGAAAAAGAAGATGTGTTCGTTAGCCCTAGCCTATCTTATCTATCTAAGATTGTTGCTACAGGAGGATTGGACTGGAGACTTAAAGAGTTGAACGTAGCACTAGGCCCACTACGTAAGGGTGACTTCATCATTGTTGCGGCTAGACCTGAGAGTGGTAAGACTACATTCGTAGCTAGTGAAGCAAGCTATATGATGAGTCAATTGAAACCTGATGAGCATGTCATATGGATTAACAATGAGGAATCAAGTACCAAGGTTATGATGCGTGTGATACAGGCATTCAATGGTGTTACTACTGGTGACTTGTTAGCTAACCCTAGTGTGTATGAGACAGAGTTTACTAGTAACGGTGGTGAACGATTCTTAGTGTTAGATGATGATAGTGGCATCAAGAGTGTAAATAAAATTAGCACGTTGTTTGCCGAGTTTAAACCCGGTCTTATTATCTTTGACCAACTAGATAAGGTGCATGGGTTTAGTAACGAGTCACGTGATGACTTACGCATTGGTAAGCTGTATGAGTGGGCTAGAGACTTGGCTAAAGAATATTGTCCAGTGATAGCCATATCGCAGGTAGATGGTACAGGTGAGGGTGAGAAGTGGATTCAAATGAATCAACTACGTGGTAGTAAGACTGACAAAATTGGAGAAGCAGATGCAATCATCACCATTGGTAAGAGTAACGAACCAGCAATGGATTTACAACGTTTTATTCACGTGCCTAAGAACAAACTATTCGGAGGTAAAGACACGTTAGAAGCACATAGACACGGGTGCTTTGAAGTAGAGATTGAACCATCAAAGGCGAGGTATAAATCAAAATGGGCAACACGCTAGTACTTGATCTAGAAACTACAATGGATTGTCCTGTTGGTAACAACAAGGCTAACCCTATGTGGATAGGTAATAAAATTATTGCCGCTGGTTTTATGTGCGTAGGTGCGTCACGTGTAACTACCCACTACTGTAGTACAGGTGTGGATGCAGATATTGTATTAGAAGAAATAGATAAGGCATCATTAGTAGTTGGTCACAACATTAAATTTGACTTACTATATATCTATCGTCTTACTAGTAACATTCTGCCCCGTATATGGGATACACAACTTGCGGCATACATTCTATCAGGACAGAGACATTTATATGCAAGTCTTGACGAGTTAACTGCTGAATACATTGGTGAACATGCACTGAAGGATGACAAGATTAAGGAGTATTGGAAAGCAGGTGTACGTACAGAAGACATACCAGTAGCAGAACTTGATAAATACCTACGTGATGATGTGCTTAACACAGAAGCTATCTTTAAGAAGCAATGGTTAGAAGCAGAAGAACTAGGGTTGATACCCTTGATGATGGTACAGATGGATGCATTACGTGCCACCATTGAGATGAATCGTAATGGCATGTACGTAGACTGGGTCTATGTAAACAAGTCATGTGCTTCATATGGTAAGTTAATTGATCGTACTGCTGGGATTATTAAATCACTTGCGGGTGATTTAGACTACATGAGTCCTAAGCAATTGTCATTATACTTTTTTGGAGGGCAAGAGAAATATGTAGTGCGTGAACTTGTTGGTGAATATAAGAATGGCAAGCCTAAGTATAAGAACGTAGAGAAGATAAACATAATTGAAGGGGACTATAAACCAACTACCGAGATAGGTAAAGGTGGTTATTACAGTGTCGATGATGCGGTGCTTAAAGGTCTGTCATCAAAGGGTGACTTGCTTGCTAAGCAGTTACTAATAATGCGTAATGCAAAGAAGATTAAAGAAACCTATTATGAGGGTCTTAATGACTTAAGATTCCCTGATAATAATATCTATCCTAATCTTAATCATTGCTCTACAAAGACAGGTCGATTGTCTGCTACTAATCCTAACCTACAGAATCAAACTGATGCAGGTGACGTTAAACGTGCATACATCAGTAGGTTTCCTAATGGTAAGATATTAGAGCTTGACTATTCACAACTAGAGATGGTGGCTCTGGCATATCTAGCTGACGATAAACAACTCATTGAGGATATTAACAATGGCAGAGATATGCACAGAGAACTGTACAACGGGATGTACGGACGCTATCCTACAGATGCTGAACGAAAGCCCTTTAAACGATTTAGCTTCTTGCTCGTTTACGGAGGTGGAGTTACAACTCTTATGGCGCAGAGTGGCTGTGATAGAGCAACAGCTAAGAAGTTTATTAGTACGTTCTACACTAGGTACAAAGGAGTGAAGCAATACCATGAATCAATTGTAAAGGAAGCAAATGACAAAGCAGTAATCAGTTATGAAGAAGGTGTTAGTGGGCCGCAATATACCTACTATCACCCTAGTCCAACAGGTAGACATTACGTATTCAAGAAATACGCTAGTGACTACAAAGCAGGAGAACTAACATTCAGTCCTACAGAACTTAAGAACTGGCCTATTCAGGGCTTTGCAACAGGTGACGTAGTGCCTATGATGGTAGGTATCTTGTTACGTAAGCTAGAAGAAGCTGGCCTATCACGCAAAGCATTATTAGTAATGACTGTGCATGACAGCGTACTACTTGACACAGAAGAAGATGTGTGTTACGATGCAGCTTGTATAGCTAAAGATACCTTGGAGAAAGCACCATTGTATCTTAAACAATACTTTAACATCGACTTTCCATGTCAACTAAAGGTTGGCGTAGACGTTGGTACAACTTGGCAAGATAAAACAGCATTGGAGATCAAATGAGTTACGTTATTGAGAACATCACTGAGAAAGAAGTTAATACAAAGTTTGGCCCTAAGAAAGCATTTAATGTTACAGCTAATGGTGAACGCTTTAGTTATGGGTTCAAGAAGCCTACATTCTCCATTGGGGATGAGGTAGACTTTCAATATACCGAAAACACCTATGGTAAGAACGTGGATTTAGCCTCTGTACGGCTCTTGGTTAAGGGTAGTGGTACTCCTCCCCCTAGCACAGCTTCTACAGCCCCTTCTAAGCCCTCCTATGGCTCTCCAAAGGTGTTTCCTATCCCTGCCCTGCATGGTGATCGTGCCATTGTTCGACAAAACTCTATTAGCAATGCAACTAAACTCATTGTAGATAGCGTTAAGCCCACTGATAAAGCTAACTGGGAATCATTAGCAATTGAGGTGATTCAGGTAGCACGTATGTTTGAAGCCTACTCATGCGGTGATTTAGACATGGCACAAGCTATCGCTATGTCTGAAGACAAGGCTGATGAATGAAAACAATTGACACGCTAGTGCCTGACATTTACTCTGTGATTAGTGGTAGCACACCAAATGCTATTAGTAACACAGAAGTAAAAGTTAGTTACGACAAGTGGTTTACACCACGGGATAGTAAGCGTGAGGAAGGTGTGTTATATTTCAGTGAGGTAGGCACACCATGCCCACGTCAACTGTGGTATAAGTATAATGCACCTGAGATAGCAACTAAACCTGACGGTAATTTGTTGCTAAAATTCTTTTATGGTGATATACTGGAGGAACTGGTACTCAATGTGTCAGAGAACGCTGGTCACACTGTAGAGAAAAAACAGGAACGTGTTATCTATGACATAGGTAACAATTGGTATGTAAGAGGACGCATTGATGCCATCATTGATGGTGTTGTGATAGACGTTAAGAGTGTTACTAAATACTCAGAAGAAAAATTCAAGGGAGGTTTAGTAGATGACCCATTCGGCTATTATCAACAATTAAACGGATATGCTGCTGCTCTTAATATTGATGTTGCTGGTTTTCTTACTATACAAAAAGAGTTAGGGCACGTTAACTACTACCCTATTCAAGTAGACAGAGGTTTGTTTGCACAACAAGCAGACTTTGCAGTTGAGACAGTTACTAGTAACATTGGTGAGATTCCTAGACTCCCACCAGTGGCACAAAGTAAGACCAGTAAGAACAAAAAACTATGTACAGCATGTAGCTATTGTTCTTTTAAAGGTGAGTGCTGGCCTGAGATGCGTACATTCTTGTACAGTCATGGGCCAGAGTTTTTGGTAGATGTTGTGGATATTCCACGTGTAATGGAGATTGTATAATGTTTGGAACTTTTGGTAAACGAAATAAAGCTGTGTCTGCACGTAAGTTTTTAGGTACAGACACTAACTCGTACATTCAATGGCAAGTAGACCACGATGGTGATACACGTCTTGCTATCCATGATGGACGATACACTATTCACATTGGTGAGTGGATTTCAAGTGGTGACGACAAAGACGCAATTGCTTTTGATAAGCGTATGGGTGTATTGGTTGACGAGATTAATGCAATGCGTAAAGCAGTTAAAAGTAAAAAGAAATGAGAATACTAGTAATACCTGATTGTCAAATTAAGGAAGGTGTTCCTACTGACCATCTGGTATGGGCAGGTAAGGCTATCTGTGAGTATAAACCTGATGTTGTGATTAACTTAGGTGACTTCGCAGATATGCCTAGCCTATCTACACATGATAAAGTTGGTAGCAAATACTTTGAGGGATTGCGATATAAGAAAGATGTAGACGTAGCTAAAGAAGCTATGGCTAAGCTTCTTGCACCAATCAAAGAGATGCAGAATAAGCAGAAGAAGAACAAGGAGAAGGTTTATAAACCACGTATGGTGATGCTTATGGGCAACCATGAGAACCGCATTGATCGTGCTGTGAACAACAATCCTACACTAGAGGGGCTTATATCAACTAAAGATTTGTGTTACGAAGACGATTGGGAAGTGCATGAGTTTCTACATCCTGTGTTTATTAATGGTGTTGGCTTTAATCATTATTGGCCTGTTGGGGCGATGGGACGACCTGCGAGTAGTGCGGCTACTATTATTAATAAGCTACATATGTCTTGTGTTGCTGGTCATCAACAAGGTAAGCAAGTTGCCTACAGTAAACGAGCAGATGGTAAACCAGTATGTGCTATAATTGCGGGTAGCTATTATCTACATGATGAAAGTTATATGGATAAGCTAAGCAATAGGCACTGGCGAGGTTTGGTTGTGTTGAATGAGGTTGAGGATGGTCATTTCGATGAGATGTTCTTGAGCATTGAATATCTTGGGAGAAAATATGAACTACTCGGATAAACTTCTTGCAGTGACTAGATTTGTGGAGGATAATTTTGACGACCCTGTTGAATTGATAATTGCGTTAGGTGTATCAGTTGAAGACATAATCAAACTATTACCTGATGTACTTGTTGCAAACTACACTAACTTTTATCCGACACATGACTACACAGAAGAAGACACAATTGAAGAAGACGAAGCAGACCTTGGAACTGGAGAAGATTGGGAAGACTAGGAAGCGAGTCGTTATTAATAACGCACAGACTAAAGAGTGGAACAAGCAGTTGCAAGATTTTAAACAAAGGGAACAAAATGAAATTTAAATTTGAACTTGAAGAATATGGTGTTACACACACAGTGCAAGGTGATCTTGATGAGTGGGTTACATATGGTGAAATAGCACAACAATTTGCTAATTTACTCAGCGGTGCATTTGGTTATACAATTCACCTTGACCCACATACAGATAGTGGTAAGCCACTTAACGCAGATGAGTTGTGGGAAAAGTATTCTGAAGAAGAAGAAGAACCTGTTAAGAAAAAGAAATGCAAAGCTAAATGCGAGTAAGCCTTGTATGGGCTACCCCTAGCGGTGATGAGCTTATTGCTTACATGGCTAGGGTTAGCAACCCTGACAATCAGGACAACACTGAGACAGCACCTAAGCTAATTAAATATCTCAAAGATAACAATCATTGGAGTCCGTTTGAGATGGTTAATATGTGTGTAGAGATCAATACTACACGAGACATAGCTAGGCAGATATTGCGTCATCGTAGTTTTAGTTTTCAAGAGTTTAGTCAACGTTATGCAGAAGTAGCTGTATCTATGGAAACAAGTGAAGCACGTATGCAAGATGTAACTAACAGACAGAATAGTCTTGAAACTACAGATATACAGCTTAAGTCTTGGTGGCAAGCAATGCAACAACGTGTTGCTGATGATGCAGAGTATGTCTATCATACAGCGTTGAGTAAGGGTATAGCCAAAGAGGTTGCACGTAAAGTGTTGCCTGAAGGTTTAACTCCTACTCGCATGTACATGAATGGTAATTTGCGTAGCTGGATACACTATGTAGACATACGATGTGACAAGGCTACACAGAAAGAACACAGAGAGATAGCAGAACAATGCAAAGCGTTATTAGTAACACATTTTCCATCCACGTTTAAGGAATAATATGACTTGGCCTTTCCCAACACAACCATTGCAACCACCTAAGAATGACAAGCCACCTAAGTTTAATCCTGATAACTTTGAGGATGCACCTGTATGACACAAGAAGAATTAAAGTTGGTGCTTGATGCGTTGTTACACGCCTACCATGAGGACGAAGCACATCCAAGAACCTTGGAAGCCATCACCGCCATCAAAGAAGCCTTGGCACAGCCAGAGCAAGAGCCTGTGGCTTATTCAGGCAACGGCACTGCTGGACGAGAAGCAGATGTGCGACCTACTGGGTTCTGTTTTCAGATGCCACAGCGCACATGGGTAGGGCTGACGGATGAGGAGATTGCACAGGGTTGGAAAGAATCTTGGGTGACTGAACAGGCTTTTCAATCAGCAGTGTGGTGGGCAGAGGAAAAGCTGAAGGAGAAGAACAATGGCTAGTTGGCTTATTGCAATGATAGGTGTTGTGTACACAATAGTAGCTGTTCAGTTACTAGTAACAGGTAAGACAGGATTAGGTATAGCATTCATTGGTTATGCCCTTGGTAATGTAGGTTTATATATGGAAGCTAGGTTGTGAGAAATGGTGGTGAGTGGACAGAAGGTCGCTATCGTAGCTTCATTACTTCTACATTACGAGGTGGTATGCGTAGATGGCCTCCTAAGTGGATTACATTGAAAGAAGCATTTGTAGGTAAGAAGATCAATAAAAAGACAGGTAAGCAAGCAATGCACTATAAGTGTGCTGCATGTAAGAAGCACCACGTAGCTAAAGATGTTCAAGTAGACCATGTTAATCCAGTAGTTGACCCCACTACTGGTTTTGTGTCTTGGGATGTATACATTGACAGATTGTTCTGTGAGAGTTATAATCTACAGGTATTGTGTTCCACATGTCATAAAAAGAAAACAGCAGGAGAAAAGATAGATGCAAAACGAGGAAGAAGCGTGGTTACACCACACGATTAAAGCATTCGATGAGGTAGTATGCTCAGGTAAATATGGCCCTTTGTTCTATAAGATGTTGAGTGACGATGCTAAACTAATCTTATTTAATATGAGGATGTTGGAAGAAAACAATATGGAGATAGAACATGTCACTAGCGTTTAGATGGATGGGTGGACTGGCATTTGGATTTGAGATTAATGCGGGGCCGGGTGTATACTTATGTGTATATCTAGGTATTGTAGAAGTAGCAATTTTTAACGAAGATAAGGTGGATGATTAATGGATAGTTACCAAACATTTATTGCAAAGAGTAGATACTCACGTTTTGTTGATACTAGTAACAGACGTGAGCATTGGCCTGAAACTGTAGATCGCTATATGAATTTTATGGATAAGCATCTTAAGACTAAGGTGAACTATCAAATGCCACGAGAGTTGTTTAATGAACTGCATAGTGCCATCCTTAACCATGAAGTGATGCCTTCTATGCGAGCTATGATGACTGCTGGTGAAGCACTAAATCGTGATAACACTGCTGGTTATAATTGTTCCTATCTGCCTGTAGATGATGTTAAGAGCTTTGATGAAGCTATGTACATTCTGTTGTGCGGAACGGGTGTTGGATTCTCTGTAGAAAGTAAATATGTTCAAAAATTACCTGATGTACCTGCGCTCATGTTTAACAGTGACACTACAATTGTGGTATCAGACAGTAAAGCAGGTTGGGCAAAAGCTTTACGACAAATTCTTGCATTGTTATACAGTGGTGAAATCCCAAAATGGGACGTAAGTAAAGTACGACCTGCTGGTACTCGACTCAAAACATTTGGTGGTAGAGCATCAGGCCCTGAGCCATTAGTTGACTTGTTTAAGTTTGTTACTAGTAAGTTTCAAGGTGCTGCTGGACGTAAGCTGACTAGCTTAGAGTGCCATGACATTATGTGTAAGATTGGTGAAGTAGTTGTAGTTGGTGGTGTACGTAGATCAGCTATGATTAGCTTGTCTGATTTGTCTGATGATAGGATGCGTCATGCGAAAAGCGGAAATTGGTGGGAGCGAGAGGGACAACGAGCTTTGGCAAACAACAGTGCATCTTATAATGTCAAGCCCACAGTTGGGGAATTTATGGCAGAATGGTTGGCATTGTACCAGTCTCATAGTGGAGAACGAGGAATCTTTTCAAGGGAAGCTGCTAAGTATACGGTTGAAAAGAATGGAAGACGAGATAGTAACTATGACTTTGGAACTAACCCATGTTCTGAAATCATTCTCCGTCCATATCAATTTTGTAATCTTACAGAAGTGGTGGCCCGAGACACAGATAACGGAGATACTCTTAGCCGAAAAGTGCGACTTGCCACTATCTTGGGAACTTTCCAATCAACTCTCACAGAATTTCCATATCTTAGAAAAATCTGGCAGAACAATACTGAGGCTGAACGGCTTCTCGGAGTCTCCATCACAGGAATCCTCGACTGCCCTGTGCTGAATGATGTGAATGATGTGGGTCTGTCATCAAGATTAGAGATGCTGCGTAGTGTGGCTGTTACTAGTAATAAGGAATTTGCTGATGTTCTCGGAATACCTCAGTCTGCTGCAATCACTTGTGTCAAGCCTTCAGGTACTGTGTCGCAGCTTGTGGATAGTGCTTCGGGTATTCACGCTCGTCATAGCCAGTACTATATACGTCGTGTTCGTAATGATAACAAAGACCCTATTACACAGTTTCTTAAGAATCAGGGAATCCCTGCGGAAGCTGATGTAATGAAACCTTTGGATACAACTATCTTTAGCTTTCCTATGAAAGCACCTGATGGTTGTATTACACGTGATGAGTTGGATAGCTTTACTCACCTGAAGTTGTGGCTTGCTTATCAACGTCACTGGTGTGAACATAAGCCATCTGTAACTGTGTATGTCAAAGAAGAAGATTGGCCCTCAGTTGGTGCATGGGTGTGGGAACACTTTGATGAGATCAGTGGTATTTCATTCCTCCCTTGGGATGGTGGTACATACAAACAAGCACCATATGAAGAAATCTCACATCTTGAATATGAAAATATGAAAGATAAGATGCCTAAGACAATTGATTGGGATGCATTCATTGAAACTACCGATAACGTTGAGGGGGCACAACAGCTTGCTTGCGTAGCGGGGGTATGTGAAATCTGATAAAGAGCTTATCGCAGAGGCATTAGGGGGCAGTGAGAAGGCTTACGCCACCCTAGTGTCAATGTATAGACAACGTATATACAGATTCATACGTAGGAGGGTGGATGATGACGCACAAGCAGAAGAAATAACTCAGGATGTATTGCTAGATGCATACAGGGGATTAGGGGCGTTTAAAGGCGATAGTCAGCTATACACATGGCTCTGTACCATCGCTAATAGAAAGTGCCTCAGACAGCCGTTTAACAGCCTTAAAACAGACGTTGAGATGGTAGATGTAGTCACCCCTGAATCCTTGTTAGCAGTTAAGCAGAAAATAGAGGGTGTAACTGTTATCTGTGACACATTGCCTAACAAGCAACGTAGAGCATTGTTGTTAAAAGAATACGATGGGTTGTCTTACGTAGAAATATCTGCTATATTAAGTTGTTCGCCTAAGTATGCAAAGAAGCTTGTATGGAAGGCTAAGAGAACAATCAGGAGGAAAATGAATGAACAACAGTGAAAGCTACCAAATGTTACATACACTACGACACCACTTAGGTGTTCGGTTGTATGAAGTAGACAAATCATTAGAAGTTGTATTGACTTTTAAAACCAAAGATGGTAAAGTGCATCAAGTGTGCAATACCTTTGTAGGTAATAGAAATGATTTTAGAATTGCGGAAGGAAAATAAAGATGATTATCAAACTAATCAAAGAAAATGAGGATGGTAGTGCTGATGTTCAGTTGGACGACATAAGCCCTGAGATGATGCAACTAATTGTACAAACTGGCTTTATTAAACTTCTCAGTGATGCACTAGAACAAGCTAAAGAAAACGATAAGATACCAGCATTGTTTAAGAAAGCTGAATGATGGATGAACAATTACTTCGTAAACGATGCGAAGCACTACTATTAGCAATGCTGGGTGAGGAACTAGCTGAGAAATGGTGGACAAGGTCTAACAATGCATTTTGTGGTGACACACCGGAACAAATATACTCTGTAGCACCAAATACTGTGTATGCTTATTTAATGCGAAGTGCAGAAGGAGAATGGTAATGGATAGTTATGAACAAGTAATGAGTAAACAGTATGGCGGTAGTCATTACAAGGGTCATAAGATTCAGCCGTGGGAGATATGGGAAGCCTATGATATGAATGGTTGGGAAGCAAGTGCATTGAAATACTTGCTACGCCATAAGTATAAAGGTGACTCTATAGGAGACTTGATGAAGGCTAAGCACAACATTGAGTATTTAATTGCAAAAGAAGAAAGGAAACAACGTGTACAAAATCAAGCGAGTGAAGGGCAGTCTGCCAAAGTCATTGAAAACATCGTTCAAAAGCTACGACCAAGCGAGATCAGCCCTGCGAAAGCACCTGCGGAATCAAGCAGAACTACGTGGCGGGGAGCATCTGACTATGACGATGATGCGCCTCTTGGGATTTGATGTGGCTAAGGTAGCGTAATACTAGTAACAAAAGGGGCTTCAAATGCCCCTTTTTTATTTGTTTACTTTATAAAACTCTTTTATTTTTTCTAAGTAATTAATAGTTTCTTTTTTAGGTGGTTTCTTACCTGCAAGAACATTATTAGCAGCAGGAGGCCCACCATTATAATCTGCAAATGCAGCAATTACATTTCCTTTATATTGATTATTTAAAGTGTATTTTAAATATCTAGAAGCAGCAGCCAGTGACTCAACAGGGTCTAAGTGGTTATGCTTAAACATCCCCCCTTGTAACTTCTGTGTATTGTCCATAAACTGCATTAGTCCTTTAGCTCCCGCAGGACTAACCTTTGTACTATCGTTCTTAGTGAATTCAATTTTGCCATCTTTATACCCTGTGTTCTCAGCAAACTTTAATGCTCTCAAAGAATACTGAGGTAGTCCGTCAGCTTGTTCTAACTTGTCAGCTAATGCATCTAGCATTGGGTCGTTCCATTGCAACTTAGAACGTTGCTCAGGTGTCATAGCTTGTAATTTAGTTATCGCATCCATATTATTTGAGGGGTTTATTAAGTTGTTTGAAGACTTCATCAGCACTAATAGGCTTAACACTGTTACTAATAGCAGGGGCAGCATCAGGCTGTAAGTCAGGTCTTTTACCAGACAAAGGGTTTTTCTTTGGCGCAATAATATCTGCTGGTTTATAATCCCCTGTCTCTGCAAACACACTCTTACCTTCTTTAATACGCTTCTTAGCATGGTCTACTGCCTTCTTATATATCGCATCTGGTATGCGTTTATTATTTGGAATAATATCAGTCAACATTAAATTAACTTCAGCTTTAGTTAAGGTAGGTACTATAGTTGGAAAATCAATTTCTTTACCTTTAACTTTAACATCAGATGATGACATAGAAAACTCAGTAACATCACTACCGTCAGATGCTTTTAATACACCTAAATAGCCTGTACCTTTGTTTGTACCATCGGGTCGTTTAGTCTCATCAATTAATTTTCCTGTTGCCTCACGTGAAGGTTTAGCAGCATTAGCTTTTTCTTCTGCAAGTCTCATTGCTTCTTGATTAGCTAACGCACTAGCAGGTATTGGTGCAGCACCAGTGAAGTCACTAGTTGTAGCAGATGCTGCGGGTGCAGGTGTCATTGGAAATTGCTGACTACCTAACTCTGATGCTGGAACAACAGACTCAGGTGCAACTACAGCAGCAGGTGTTTCTCCACTAACCATTGCTTGTGTTTGAGCACCATATGCTTCGCTAACACTACCTTGGCTAGTAAATGTTTTAATGAAGTTCTTACGCAGTTCAAATATGGACACACCAGTAAGTTGTGATTGTAGTTTCAATACATCATCTACAGCACTTAAACGTGATTGTAGTTGTCCCATACTAGAAGGTGGTCTAGAACCTGCTCGTTGCCAATCTTGCAACACACTAAGTTTATTTTGTGGTACATTAGACATAGGACGTGTAGGTGCTACTAGTAATGCACTAGCACCAGTAACATCTTTAAATGTAATTGTAATACCAATGTCTTTGTACCTATCGTAATAAGCCAATGCTTCTGTAAAGGATGCCTTAGCTTTATCTCCATGCCCCAATGCACCATAAACATTGTTTTCAGCAGCCATGTTAATTAAATTAACAATGTTAGGCTTATCTGCTGGTTGAACACGTGTATTAATAAATTCATTAATAGAAGCTATCCCACCCTTTAACAGACGCTCTGTATTAGCAGGGTCTGCGAATGCAAGTTGTACTTGTTTATTAACATGAGCAATAGGGTCTTCTACAACAACATTCTTATCTGTAGCAGCTTTTCTAGTAATGTCATTACACTGTTCATATGTAACACATGATGCAACAGCTTCTGTAAGGGTTGTTGGAGCAGTGCCTTGCTTCTCCCCATTAAATGAATCAATGTCTTTCATAAGTTGCATCCACTCAGTATCTGGCACACCTTGCATTGCTTTCTCACGCAACATTGCAAAGTGATCTAATGCTTTAGCTGTCTTTGGATAACGAGCACGTGCATCATTATATGCTTGCTTATCACCTGTCATACCAAGAGATGCAATAACATCAGGTGGCAAACTCAAGGATTGAACTAAGCTGTTAACTACATTCAATCTCTTTTGAAGTGTAGCCAAACCATCAGGGTTAGTAGTGGTGGCAACTAACCAACTAGTTTTATTTTCTGTATAATATTTCTTAGTGTCATCATACCACTTCTTCAAGTCTTCTTGTGCTTGACGTGCCTTAGCAGCATCAGCAGGTACAGTCTTCATTTTCTCCATCAACTTATCGTTCATGGTTTTATATTGAGCATCCAAGGTCATAAGTATTTTACTACCACCAGTCTCAATAAGCTTTTTATATTCTGTACTGTTTGCAATTTCAGGTGGAACTGTACCAGAAGCAATTTGTTGTGGTGATACACCAAGAATTTTTAATTGAGATAGTACGTGTGCATTATCACCCATAAGTTCATTCTCAAAACTAATTTTAGCAAGTGTAGTAAGATTCGTTAAGGCATCACCACCAGCTTTCAATGCAGCATCTGCATCTTTTGAACTTTGTGCATACGCAACAGATGCCTGTGCTAAATCATACTTTTCTTTAGGACTCTTTTGTTGCCATTCTAAAAGAGCTTGTGTTTCACTAATACCGCCAGCTTGTTTCCTATCGTTGACATATGCAGTACGCATCATGTCTTCTTGCTTCTGTGCAGCTTTACCTGCCTCTTGTTTTTGACGCTCAATGAAGTTAATGTCTTCGTACAATTTGTTAACACTGTATAAATCTACACGTGCTTTACCAGTAACTTGCTCAGCAATTTGTCTGAAGTTATTAGCCAGTTCAGGAGTTTCTGCAATTGCTTTCTTTAACAATGCTTCTGAACGTAACATCATTTCATGTTGACGTTGAGGCATAGCATCACGTGCTAACATAATACGTTGTTGTTCTTCTCTAAAGTTTGAGATAAATTTATTCTCATTCTCAGTAGTAAATACATTTGCTACTTGATTAGCAATAACAGGGTCTGCACCAGCAAGCATAGCACCAGCACGAATCTCGTCTTCGTTGCCTATCATCTGTGCTCGTTCTAATTCAGCTTGTGTTTTGTAAGCTGTGTCAGAGGCAATAATATCATCTAATTGAGTTTGTAGATCAGTTACTTCAACACCTATTTGCTCACCTAATGCTTTTACTTTCTTTTCTTTTTGCTGTGTATCATATGCTTTATAAACACCACTAAATATGTCAGCACCAACTTTAGAGAAAGTTTCTTGCATTGCTGTTTCACTTCTTACTTGAGCAGCTTGTGCCTCACTAACTTTAGCTAGTGTATTAGGATTAGCCATTGCTGGCTCAACGCTCTGTGTAATGTCTGTTCTGTACATACTATTCGCCATTCACTTCTCCATATGGATTTGTTACTAGTAACCGATTCTTATGGCTAGACATTTGTGTAGCCCACTTGTTAAATGCTTCTCTACCTACAGTGTCATATGAAGTAGAATCTCTAACCATTCTTTTAATTTTTATTTGATCTGCTTCTGTTAGTGGTGCAGTAATTGCACTAGCTGCCCTATAGTTAGCATTCATAGACTCAATATCACCAGCAAGGTAAGCTTTACGTGCTAGTCCTTCTAGTCTCATTACAGTGTCAGCATAACGTTGCATTGTGTTATTGTAGTCTTGATTAGTTTTAAATACAGTACTACTCTCGTATGCTTCTGTACTTTGGAAACCAAGAGCTTGGAATATCATCTCAGGAGTAGTCAATATAGCTTGTGGGTCGCCACGTTTATTCAATACCATGCCATTAGCATGATAGGCCCAATATGCTTTGTCAATACCTCTCCATGAAGACACCATTGTTGCACCAAGTGTAGACAATGTTCTACCAAAGTCAGCTAAACTAAACTCATCTTTACTTATGTAGTCTGTAAAGATTGCTGGTATTTCTAAGATAGATTTTAAAGTAGAACCAGTAGGGCCAGCTAGTTTAGCTATGTCCACCTTCTCTCCTTTAAACAAACCATACACAGCATCTCCCAAGTCTTCATACCATTGTAAAGAAGATAGGCGAGTACCTAACGCAATGTTTGTACGTTGACCTGTAAGTTCTTCACCTACAGTTGCAATGATACCTGCTAACAACCCTTGTGTTAAATATTGCTTTTGTTGCTCAGACAAAATATTGTTAAGTTTTTCTCCTAACCAATCTTCAATAAAGTCAGGTGTAGCATTATTATTAATACCATACAACAAATAACTACCAAGAGTTAACTGAAATGCTTCTTTAGTTGTTAATGTAGGTGACTTCTTACCAATCAATCCCGACATAGCAGCAAAAATATTTGTACCAAGTCTAATGTTGTGCTGTAAAAATTGTAAAGGAAGTCCTAATATGCCTTTACTAAAACGTGCCTCATTAACTTGAGACATATTCATAGACAAGTCATCTGCACGTTGTACAATGGTTTCTAAAGCAGTGTTTGATTCCCAATTCAATCCGGGGTTACGTGCAATAAATTCCCTACGTGCAATTTCAAAAGCACCTACTCGGTTAATTTCTTCACCAGTATTAAAGAACATCATTTGTGCTTGTCTAAATCTATTTTGATTTTTAGCAAAGATGTTAACACTACCTTCACCACTGTTGTAAACAGAAGATGCACCAATGTTATCTAACAAACCAACACGTTTAATTGCAGCAGCAACTCTACCAAATTCAGACATATCCATGCCAGTATATTTAGCTACACTAGCCCACCTATGTACTTTATTCCATACAGTAGGGTTATCAGATGTTAATGCAATTAAAATTGGTCTTATTGAGAAAGCTGCTTTAACCCCATGTAAAGGACTCATAGTGGCTGCTAACAGCATACCTGATGCTTGTACAGCAAGTTGTGCGGGTGCAAACATACCTAACATCAACGTTGAGTTAACACCTTTAGCCCACTCCAATACATTTGCTTTACGTATTACTTGTCCTACGTGAGAGAATGCAGTAGGCACAACGTTATTAGTAATGGTGTTAACAGCATGTTGAATCAACTTTTCATCAGTTGTTTTAACTGCAAGTTGATTGATGATGAAGTCTTTGGTAGACAACATTTGTCTAGGTAAGTCATCTGTTAGTGCATAACCCTTAGCATTGTTAACAACATTAAAGAACACATCCTCAGCAGTCTTTGTATTCAACTTATCTGAAGCAGAGATAACATCCTCAAATGTATTGTACCAACGTTGAATAGCATTACGCCTCCACTCATTAATCGCAGTGAATCTAGCTGTATTACTAATCTCAGCTTCTAAACTCTGTAACGGCCCTTGTATCTCTAAGTCACTGCTACCAGTGCTAATAGACTTAACACCTTGCTCTGTTCGCTCAGACCAGAACACCTTACCACCAGACATGTCATCGCTACCAATACCAGTAGTATCTCTAAAGAAATTATCATCAAGTCTAGTGTAGTTAAACTTAGCTCTAGCACCATCAAACACACCGTTGTTAAGATCAGTAGCTAGTTTCTCAGCTTCTTTCTCAAACATACCCAATGCTTTAGATACATCAGCAGTTGTAATTATTTTCAATCCCTTACGTGTATCCAGTAAACTATTCATGCCTTTTACATAAGCAGCAGCATCTTTTTCTGATGCAGCAGTACGGAAAGCATATTCCATTTCTTCTTCTACGTCATTAACTAGTTGTTTACCTTTAATCTTAATAAAGTATTCTTCAGTGTAGATACGGCTATATGCGCCATCAACTCTACCTACAACACTAGATATATCTCCAACTCTTAATTTATTAGGTGGGACAGCTACAACAGTTATATGACCTCTACGGCCTTGTACTTGTTGTGCTTTAGCATATTCATAAATCTGTAGTCCACGACTGTCTAACTCTGCTACATTGTCTAGTGTAACTGTAACCATCTTATTGTTATCAACATCATATACATTCTTATACATGAAGTCTTCTAAGTTACGCTTTTTAGCAGGGCCAGTAAATTGACCAAGTTCATCCAGACCAATAAATACGTTGTGGTAGCCACGAGCAGTTAATGCATTTACAGCTTCTTTATTTTTATAATAATATTGCATGTTACGCATTGTACGAAATGCATAATAGGCTTCTTGTTCATTAGCTGTCTTAACACCATTCTCACCCAACTCAAACGCAGTCATATCACGCTTAAGTTTTTCTGTGTGTACAAGTGCTCGGTTAACCTTGTCAATTGAAGCAGCATTAAGCTTGTCAAAACTAGTTTTAATAAAATCACTGTACACTTTACCATATTTAGTTCTTTTGTACATACTGGTAAGTGCAGGTGAATAAATAGAATCAACAGATGCCAGACGAGGATTAATCTTACCTAATGCAATGTGCATCTTATCCAACTCATCCTGAGATATTTTACCAATATCTTCCAAGAAAACAGGCATATCTACTTTCTGACGTACATAAAATCCTTCAGATGTGGGGGCAAACATAGGGTCTGCATCAATACGTTGTGCTACAGTTTCTTCAAACTGCTTCAACAAATTATCTGTATGTTTATCTACAGCTACTTCACCATGCTTAGGATAGACACGTATTACAGAAGGGTTTCTAAAAGCATTATCACCTGCTCTAATTACTTCAGGAAGTTGTACAGTCAAACCTTGTTTAGATATTTCCTCAACCAATCCAAACCACTCAGACAGTGCTGTATCTTTCTTACCAAAGCCTAACAAATCTTTAAAACTATTCCACAAAGCAGATAACAAAGTTGTATTCTTATATTTAATAGAATCTAAAAACACAGCAACTTTAGGAAGTTGATTAATACTATACAAACCAGACGTACTAAATTCTTCTAAGTCTTTTGTCAAATATTCTAAAGTATTTTTTAAATCTCTATCTTTTACTTTGTCAATGTTACTAATAACAACAGCACGTAAATTGTCCATGTTGGACACAATTTTACCAATGCTACTATTAGGATTCTTTTTACCAAATGCAAGTTTATTAGAAGTTACAGCATGAATTATTTCATGTGTAAACACATTCATATCTTTATTACCGCCATACAATACCATTGTGTCAGACGCTGCCATGTAATATGATCGACCAGCATCATTCCTAATAACTACTTTAGTTTGTTTAGGTAAAGTCTCAAGTAAGTTATCCACAACTAAACGTTCTTTTTGAAACACGTTTGTACGGATAGACTGCCACACATCTTGCAATAATGGTTGTGCTTCAGTTACTGCCCTAGCACCGGGGATAGTACGGCTATCATCGGTTGACTGTATTCTTGCATAATTAAACAGTGGTGACTCACGCTTTAAGTCAGCCAAATTATTTGATGTACTTAATATAGGTTTATATTTAGTAATTACAATTTCATTAGTTAGTGTTGCAATTTTACTATCTAAGTCTTGCATAATGCGTACTTTTTCAGCATCAGTGCCACCAACAGGTACTACTTCCAACTCACCACGTTTCCATTGCTTATAATAGTCTAATGCTTCTTCTGCTGTTGAGAATGCATTACCATTAGCATCACCATAGAGTACGTCTACATTAAGCTTACCTATTTGTACGTCAGGAGTTACTTTAGAAGACACAATAGAAGGGTTAGATTCCTTATTGTAAATACGCTCTAAACGGGCCTTAGAAGCCATTATTTCGTCTAGGTTAGCCCCACCTGTGTACATACTGTTTTCAAGGTCTTTAAGGGTGGTTTCAAGGCGTTTACGGAGGGCTGCTTGTACCTCTGGGGACGCACCATCTAGCTCACTTGACAAAAGAGTACGACTAGACATAGCTGCATCTACAGCATCAGTTTTACTTGCCCCAAGTACACCTTTACCATGCTCAATAGTTGTAGCTAAGTCGGCAGCTACAGCGTCACCAGCACCAATAGTTTTACCTACGGATACTCCATTAGACGCTTTTAAAGATGCACGAATACCAGCCTTAGCTATGCCAGTTAACATAAGAACATCTAAACTACCAAAAACTACTTCTGATATAGGGTCTGAAGTAAGTGAAGTACTAACAGCAGTTAAGAATCTACGTGTACCACCTTCACCCAGTACAGGAATAAGCTTACTAGTAATGGTGTTTAAAATTTTACCAACATCTTCGCTAGGAATAGTACGTAACAATGTGCGTGTATTCTCAGCAGCAGTTGCAAACGTAAGTGCTCTACTACCAGCAAACCCATTAGCTTCCAACATCTCATTAACTACCGGAGACAATCTGCCCCAATCTTGTGCAGTCGTGTAACCAAATGCATCACGTAAAAATTGATTAGCAATACCACGTTCATCTAAGCTATCAATGTTTATTTCTAACAAAGTACGTAATGCTACATCATTCTTAAGTTGTAGTGTTCTACGATTAATTTCATCCAAGCCTTTACCAGACTTAATCATAGCGACTTCAATTTCAGGAGCAACACTGTCAACTACATCATCATGGAAGGAAGGTGCTTTAGGTGTAGCAAGTTGTCTAAGTTCGTTTAAGGCTGTCTCTACTCCAAGAGTATTTTGTTCCTTAGCTAAGTTTAATGTAGCTTCTTTAAGAAGTTGCATTTCATCTGTACGTGCAAGTTTAGCACGTTCATTAGCTACGTGTGCTGGCCCTAATATTGCTTGTTCTTGTGCTGCCCCTAAGAAATTACCATTGTTTAACCCATACATTAAAGACAACGTACCATTAGCTTTAGGTTCATTTTCTTTTTTGAGTGGTACTACTGTCTCATAGAGATCGAAGTCATTCATTATCCGTATGCCTTCATAATTTTATCGTAACCACCCAAACCACCAAAAATAGAAGTTGCCATACCCATTTGTGCTCCAGCAAGTTGTTGTCTAGATGCAGCTATAGATGCATTAGCCATTTCGTTACTATAACCTAACGCAAATGCACCAATGGCAGTATTTTGTTTTGCTATTTGAGACATATAATCTAAATTACTACCTAGTTGACTACCTATGCTAGAAATACCTCCAGCAAGTCCACTACCTCCCATACCACCTGTTTGAGCACCAACGTTAAGCATACTACTTTGTGCTACACGTGCTTGTCTAATTTGTTGCCGTACAGAACGTATATTCTGAACCTCTGCTTTTTTACTTTCAGCAGCATATTGTTGTCTAGCTTGTTCTTGTGCTCGTCCTGTAGCCTCTACTTGTTTTTTTTGTTGTTCAACAACATCTTCACCCTTACTGTAGGCAACACCAGCCGCAGCACCTGCTGGCCCACCAACTAAAAATCCTATACCACCATAAGTTAAATCTTTTAACCACCCCATTTATATTCTCCTATACATTTTGGTTGCCAAGGAAGGTAGTTGTCCAACCAACCATCTGCATATCTTTACCTGTTTGACTTGAGAACTTAAGTTGTAAAGCTTTACCTCTACCTCTCACCTTATTTTTGTTAATGACTAATGGATAACCATCGTCAAATGTAGTTAATGGTTCAGCAAAGTAAGGTCTAAGTTGTCTATATATTTCTACTTCAGCTTGCCACTTACCCGCATAACTATTGTCTGTAAAGTCCCATCTAGTTTGCATCATACAACCACTAGGGTTAATAGGGTTAGTGTTCTCATCAAATGTAGTCTCTGTACGCTTCATAAACGTAGTGATGTACTGAGCACTCTTAGCACGTGCAGGGCCTACTTCAGCCATCTCATACCCTGTAATAAAATAGGCAGACTTCTCTACACCAGCACTATTATAACTATACCAATCTTTAAACTTAGTTGTAGCTGTACGTGTATTCTCAAAGTCAGCAAATGTAAACGAGTAGTTGTTACTAGTAACAGGGTGTAACGTTAAAAACTTAAACTGTTGTACAGTGCCATTAACAACAGACAATGTAGCAACAACACTATCAGTACTTACCAATACACTATCTGCACCAACCAACACATCATAGGTGCTACTACTCAATGTAGTTTCTTTGGTAATCTCTAATGACACAGGAATTACACCTAACGTAGTATCAAAGTCAAACCAATACCAACTACCAAGTTTAATATCTAGTGCCAATACAGAAGTCTTGTTATAACGACCACTACTAGTAGAACCAGTATCTACGTTAGAATATAGCCAATAAACTAGTTTATTACTGACGTTATAACTACCTTCAGCATACACTTTATTTAACACAGGAATGTTTTGATAAAACGTTTTAATGTTTTTATCACTAATGTTTTGTGAACTAAATTCAGCAGCACTAGTGCCGGGGGCAATGGTGTAGATACCTGTATTACTCCAGTAGAGTAAACTGTCTTCTACAGCTACAATTGATTTAGCAGATGTACAACCCACATTACTAATACGAGCTACTGAATAGTTAGATGCAGTGAATGCTGTGTCAATACCACTGATAAACCACACACCATTACTTGCTAACACTGTAATACCACGACCAAGTGGTTGTAAAGCAATAATTTCACCAGCTTCAGGAATTTGAATTACACCACCATCTGTATCTAGCAAATCACTAAACACTTCAGAAGTAGGGTCATTCTGTTGATAACATTTACCTACGTTACTAATAACATCCAACACTTGACTAAAATATACAGTGCCAAGTTCTTTAGCACTACCAACACCAGCATACCATGCACGACCAGCAAAGAAAGCACACACCTTGGGTCTGAATGCAGTGGATGTAATGATGCCACTTCTATCTTGATAGAAAGCATTTAATATGTTACGACCTTTAGGTGCAGGTGATGTACCAAAGTCTTGTTTGTTTAATAGTGCAGCATCAAAGTCATCAGATGTATTCTTACCTGAAATCCAGTTCTTACTGTTAGCTGGTAGTTTACTTGCATTAGCTGTTTTATATGTAGTTATTAATGCGTCTGTCCATCCTTGGTTATACAAGTTATATTTAGCTTGTGTAAGAAATGTAGGAGTTAATGCTGTCCACTGAGCTTCAGTACGCTCTTGGTCAACAGCTAAAGGAGATTCAAAGCCTTCAAAGTCACGTATATTAATTGTAATTGTAGTTACAGTAATTGTATCTGTAGCTTCTGTATACTCAACCAATATAGGGTTAGTACTAGAAGTAGTTACAATGAGTCTACCATAAGTGGATGCAAAACTAGCCACATCTGTACCATCGGTAGCAGTAGTGCCTGTGGCTTTATAAGAACGTAAATCAATTGTAAATGACTTTCTAGTTGAACTAACGCTTCCTGATAAGGAATCATAGAACGACAGAATGTAGCCAGTTTGCACCACAAAGAAATTCAACCCACCATTACCACCAACTGTAGACCAATTACCCACAGTGAATGCCCACAGATTCTTTTGGTCAGCAGTAATGGCACTAGCGTAGAGTTGATAAAGACTTTCATAGTCAATACCATTTCTACGCTGTAATACACCATCTACATTTGGATAGACATTAACACCATCTTTCCAACTGTTTTCAGGCGTGATGAAGTAGCCCCCTTCTGTGTTGAGGCCACCTACAAAAGTAAAACTGCCCTTAACACTAGGTGCTACCATATTATACTACACCCTCAATAGGAATGTTTCTACGTTGTGCAATTGCAATGATTCGATCACGACGAGTGAACAAACCTTTCAACTCATCAGGCACTGGGCCTGACATAGAATAACGAACACTGTATAGTCCACTAGGTGTAGCTTCAATGACTAGGCTATTAACTTCACCAGCTAATTCACGCATCTCTTTACGTTCCTTAGCCATTTGTTTTTGCTTAGCAGCTTTTTCCATTACTTTGTCAAATGCTTCACTCATTTCATTTCACCTTTCCACTTGTGCTGATTCACATCTTTAATTTCTTTAGAATGCTTAAAAGCTTTTTGTTCCATCTCAACAGCCTTGTCGAGAAACATGTTCCGTGCTTCTTGAGGAATTGATTTATCATTAGCCATCTCCCTATATTTTTGAGGTGTCAATTCTTTTTTATTTTTCATTACCTTCTCCCATAATTAACTTTACCATTATATTTAGCTTCGCCATTTTCATTACGCCAAGCTTCATTACGCATTGTATTCCTACCACGTTGTGCTCTACGTTCTTCTCTACCATTTGCTTGTTGTTTCAAGTTAACAAATGCTTGAGCCTTAGCTTCTGCTAGGAGAGTAGGAAAGAACTTCTCAGGGAGGTTAGGAACAAAGGTGTCTACATGAGTCCAACTAGCTTGTACAACAGCGTATACGCTTGTTTTAGCCCCTACAAGGGTGCTTTCTACAGCAGAGTTATACCCATCAAATGTAATGTACTTATCATCATAGCTAGTCCAATATTGTGGGTCTGCATTAATGACATAACCATTAGCATCTATTACATTAGCTTGAACAATTCTGTTGTCAATAACATCTTTGAATTCTTCAGGGGTGATGTACTCTACATCTTTCTTGTTGTATTTAATCCACTTTACTTTATTCCAAGTATCACTCATCATCATCTTGGTAGGATTACTAGTATCACCTAAGCCAGTGAGTTGTACGAGTTGAAACAAAAAAGGCCAGTCTCGCTGGCTAATAATTTCAAAGAAAGCTTCTTTAACAAGGTCTGCTACCTGTACTGATTCTACTGTCTCATCAATAGAACTCACAGGGTCACTGTCCATTGCAGACAGAATGTTCTGCGTCATGTCTAACAGCGTTAGTTTCGCCATATTATGCTCCTGCAAAAATAGCGTTTATTTGCATCGAATACAAACGTATATTACCACTTCCACCAGTATTTTGAATGTATAGTTCAATATAATCATTAGTAGCCATATTTAATGTATGTACACCTGACAAGTTATGTTTTTGTCCTGTACTTGTAGTGACAACAGAATAACCATTAGCCGCACTACCATTTTCATATATGGCAACAACTAAGTCTCTATCCGCACCAGATGTTTGGTCTAGTGACACAGAGTAAGCAACAGAAACAGGTACAGTGTCTGTACCAGTGTATGTAAGACGACCAGTAGTCGATTCAGTAAAGTTAGAAGAAAGTCCACCTGCTGTAGTTGTAGGAGCAAGTTTAGTAAATGAGGATGGATAAGTAAGGGTATATGGAGTAGCTAAATTAAAGAAATGTACTTGACCATGAGGTGTACCTGTAAAGACAAAATTACCGCTTCCATTAACAGTAATTGTATCACCTGCTTGACCATTAGTAGTAAGACCAGCAAGTTGTGGTGGGCTAAGTTTTTGCCATGTTCCACTGCCAGTACCATTGGATACATAAACTTTATTAACTGTAGCAGCAGCTACACCTTTAGGTTCATGGATATTCGGGTCAGTAATTGCAGAGTGTTGTACCGTTGCCATTGTTTCTCCAAAAGAAAAGAGGAGAGAGCAACCGGGAACTCCCAGTCCAAACTCTCTCCATCTTCACATTACACGTATTCTACGTAAATTGTAGCTGTACCAGCAGTGAATGTACCCACAGCGGTAATGTACAAGTCAGTAGCAGATGCATACACTTTAGGAGTCAATTGACCTTCTGTAGAAGTATATGCATAAGCACCTTGAGCTTGAATAGGCACACCAACAGTCAAGTTAGCAACAGCACCTTGTGTAGCTGTAATCCAACTACCAGTACCACTTGCATCACCGAATGCCAATGAAGTGCCACCTGCCCAAGCAGTGCCAACTTTCATATATACGTTTTTAACAATAGAGCCAGCAGGAATGCTGACCTTAGCACCACTTGCACCAAAAGTACTTTGGAAAGTGATATTTAACTGAGCACTTTTGTCGTTACCGTCAACTTCGTTGACACCAGCATCATTGCGCTCAGGGAAGTTATTACCAAAACCGACAACCAAACCATCGGCATTAGTCCATGTATTAGCACGAGTCATTTTATAATCCTTTCAGTATTAGATGGTGTTCTTGGTGATAACAGAAACCAAACACTCAGGACGATAGAGTTTCAAACCAAAACGAGCATTCATAACGTATTCGTCACGACGCAGGTCTTTGTTACGCTCATATTCAACACGAGGCATTTGGCGATATGCACCAACAAACGGAGTCAAGTCACCACCAACAGACATGAACAAGTTCACAGTTGGAGTAGCAGGAACAGTGACACCACCCAAAGTAGATGATGCAGCTTCAGAGGCAGCAGGAAGGAAGTTAGACACGTAAACATCAAAACCAAAGATGTTACGGATAAAACGCATACCTGTCACTTCGTTAACAAAACCACCTTGAACAATACCTTCAAAGGCAGGGTTGTTAGTAAAAGCTTGAGCACCAACCAGAGTGTTAAACACATACTCTTGTGAAGGGTCGATAATGGCAACACGAGCACCACCAGCTTGTGCTTTGTCCAAAGCGTATTTAGCTTTAGCAAAGTCAGCAAGTGCCAACACAGTGTTTGAACTACCTGAAGCTACAAAGCGGTGGTCAGCACCATTAATAGCGTTTGCATTACCAGATGTTTGTTGATTGGCAAGAGAGAATACAGAAGATTCCAAATTCTCATCCAATGCACGACGCATCTTAGTAGGGAACATACCAATCAATTGAGCAGCGTAGTAGCTGTCTTGTTTGGCTTTATCAGTGATGTATGTAGCGGATTCTACATAACGATCAATTGTGAAAGTGAATTCACCAGTATCCATTGCGTCATACACAACAGGGGTAAGTTCAGCAGTCTCACGCATTGGCAACTCGCCAACAGAGGGAATAGTAAATTGATTACCATCAGGGAAACCATTGAGCATACGAACATATTTCGTACCCATCAATTGTTCTTGCAACACATCTTTCAATTCGGCAGACCAAAGTTCTGTGCGAACTAAATGGTCATTAACCTTTGCATAATCTGTACCAGCCATTTAAATCTCCTTATTGCCCAAAATATAGGGACGGGTTTTTTGTAACAGTTTGTTGTAACTTATATTGGAAGTCTTGTGACCAATAATGAGATGGATTCTCTTTACGAATCTTAGCGGCCCATTGTTTTGTGCCCTCAATATTAGACCTATCACCACCAGTAGAAGGTACTGAAGTTGTATTCATAGAACCAGTATCCATAGTGTTAGAGTTGTTTGGAACTACTCCAACAAACAAAGATACAAACTCTTGCGGGTCAGTTGCTGCTAGTTCCATCAAGATTTGTCCTTTAGCTTGTGTTGTTGCACGTTGCTTAAAGATTTCTTCTGCTTTCTCACCAAACTTATCTTTCATAAGCTTATCAGCAAGCATCAAATTATCTTGTCGTACTTTAGCTGTCTCTCGACCTACTAACGTCTTCTCTACAAGCTGTTGCACATCTTCAGGGGTATAACCCTGAGCAGGAGGATTGTCGTTCTCTGGTGCATTGCTATGTTTCGACATACGTTCCAAAACATCATCAATTGTTTTAGCTGCCATAGTTTGCTCACGTAGTTTACGATTTTCCTCTTTCAAGGTTTCAATAAACTGGTCAGCATTTGTGTAAGCTTTAGCCAATTCTTCTGGTGTTTTGTATTTTTGCGTTTCACCAACAAGTGCGGTAAAAAGCTGTCCCTCAGTTGTCGCTGTGGGTGTATTGGTGTTCTGGTTGTCTTCAGAGCCACCGAAAATTGTTGCATTGGTCATGCGGAATCTCTCCTAAAAAGTTGACTGCCTTAGTGTCATGTTTTTGAAAAACGTTACCCTTTGGCAGAATCAGGTAACAAAGATAGTACAAAATCAATCATTTTTGTCTGTCCCATCTGGTAGCTAAGCTTAGCATAATGGTTAGGACAGTCAAAGTCATCCTTCTTTACATTATTAATATCCTCAGACATACTAGTTAATGTCTTATATAAAGCTTCAAATACATAACTACTATTATTCCAAGCTTTAATAAATTCTTCATTAGTACTATCTATAGGTTTATTATTAAGTAATAGTTTATTCATTTTACTGCATTCCTTCTTCCATGTCAATAGGCATACCCATAGGGTCTACAGCAGCTTCAGTTTGTACATCTTCAGAGGCTTGATTCATCAATCGTTGTGTCTCTGCTGCTTCAAATACAGAAGCATTATCCTGTACAATCTTGTAGTTCTGCCATCCCAAGTTCTCCTCTAGAGCCTTGGCAATAGCCTTACCAGACATGTGTGCAGCCACACCGGGGATGCTTTGTACAGCATTGATAGTTTGTGTCAACTCTTGTACAAACCTAGCTTGGTCAGCAAAGTGACGTGCTCCAATAGGATAAATCTTACCTTCTGCCATCAAGTCTGCTTTACTGATCTCTACAAAGCTTTCTGTGTTATACTGCTCATCAATGGCACGAATACGTTCTACACCTTCAAAGTTACGGATAGCTTCAGCCAACATACCATTCAACAGAGGTTCTAGAATGTTACGTTCAAACCAACTTACCTTGCTTTGGAAGATACGACCAGCAGCATTCTCCAAGGTTTGCACTTCATACTTGGTCTTCTCACCGGGAGTACGGATACCCATAGCTTGCTTAGGAGCACCTGCTAGTTCCTCCATACGACCCATCAGTTCAGCAATCTGCATGTCTGCTTGCAACGCTGTAGCATCAGGACGAAGGAAGTCTACCTTACCCTCATCTCCCACAAAGATTGTAGCTCCGGGTTCGTATTCAAACTCCTCTACAGTGTTACCATAGATCACCATGACAGGGTAGGCAATCAAGTCAAACACGTCTGCCTTCAAGTTCTCAAGGTGGTCAATACGATATTGCATACCTACCAACTGGTCTAATGGGCCTTGTGCCCACAGGTTATCTGTACGCAATCTCCAACCACAATGATGCATAGGTTTGTTACCTGTCCACAACGGATTAGGTTGTTTACGCAACACCCACTTACGATCAATGATTGTAATGAGTTGATTACGCAACAGTGTCTTGGTGTCTGGGTCATAAATGTCACCCCAGAATTCCAACAACTCAACCATGTCACTTTCTAAATATTCATCAGCACTACCAAAACCATCAATAGCCATGTTAACTTCTTTCTTAAACTCAGGGTCATCCCTATAGTTTTGACGGAAAGAAATAGCCTTATCTACAACTGCTTTGCTGTAGTTAAGGTTGGGCTTTGTTTCTAGGTCTGTCATCAGATCGCCAATTGATTTTAGCATTCTTCGTACAACAGGAGTCTTACTAAAGTCTTCAGCTAATGGATTAAATACAATGTCATTAGGATTAATACGATAGGCTTTAGGGCCAATATATCTATTAACTACATTACCTTCTTTATCACTAATAACATCTCGTACATAATCATAAGTAACAATTACATTACCAAAGTCAATATAATCATATACAAGTTGTGACACCAACAACTGAAAGTTAGATGCTTTTAGTTTCTGTTTTAGGTAGTTTACAATGGCCTGTCTTTTAGCTGCTAGGTCTTTATCTTTATTAGTAGCCTCAAAGAAAAACCAATTCTCAGATGGAAACAATGCAGCCATATAATTGGCATGTAGATTATCTCTAATCTGTGTCAATTTAGGTGTTACAGTGGAGTTCTTCCAAGGTAGTTTACTATTAGATGTTTTACGTGTATCAGTTGCAAAGATATAATTACGCAACTCTTGTTGGTCAGTTTTCCATACACTACGTGCTGTATCCCACCGCATCCACATGTCAGCAATCTTATTAGCTAAGCTGTCATCATTATAACTTACTTGTACATTCTCGTTCATTTATTATATCCTTTAATAAGAAACGCCACCATATTTAGAATTAAAAGCGACTACATTAGTGCGCTTTCCCCATGTCCGATTCGACATAGGTGCTTTACAAATCTCAATACAAGAAGCTAATGCATCCTTAATATCATCATGTTCAGGATTGTTCATCATTAATTCTTCTTCTAATGTCTGACAATTACCACCTTTATAATGCCATATCTGGTTATTACTATAACGTGGTTCTAAGATTGTAGCAATGCGTTCTGCTTTACGCATATTCTTAGGAGGATTATATTCGTCAATTGTAAATACAATGTTTTGACTACGCATATAATCTTTAAATTGTCCAACAATAAGACGCTGTGCAGCTACTACTTCACAACGCATCTTTTTAAATTTCCACTTACGATATATAAGTTCAGCCTTATCATACATAACAGATATTTTATTAGTTTTAAATCTGTCAATATCTAAGACATAAAAATTATTATCTTCATCTACTCCAACCACCATAATAACAGTGTAGTCAGAGTTTGTGCCAATAGAATAAGCAAAATCCATAGCAGCATAAATGTGTAAAAGTTTGTCTCCAAAATACCACGCTCCACTAAAGTTTTCAATCTTATCACGTTCATAATAGTTGAACCTACTACGATCAATAAGTTGTGTTTCTACAGCATTAGGGTTGTTGTAATATTGAGCATAGAACTGTGTTACATCCAAGTACTTAGCTTTCTTACGTGCCAACTCTCGTGCATCAAAGCCAAATGTTTTACCATCTGTTCTACGTTGTTTAGGCCAAAGAAATTCACCACCTGTTTCCACTACACGCTCAAATACTTCATACACTTCATTCTCAATCTCTGTCTCATCGTCATCAGACATGTATACTTCAGTCATTTCCATCATGTCTTTGTACAAGTCTCCGGGATGGTAGCGAGTACCTACAGCCCACTCTTTAGCACCTGTAGATTCAATTGAAGATAGTTGTGAGTAGAATGCTCTAACCTGATCTCTACCTAGCTGTGTATAAGCATTATCAGGCACTACAACGTCATCTAGCACAGCTACATTACAATGTAACCCTGTGACGTTAGCTGTAATACCTGCTGCTTTAATTGTAGCATCACGAACACCTTCTGCCTTACGCTTAGGGTGATCTACAGAGATTTCATCCATAGACCAACGCTCTCGTTTACCTTCCATCTCATTAACCATCTCAGGCCAATAGAATCTATATATGTCTGATAAGAATATATCCTTAACAGCTTTAAGTTGTTTTTCAGCCAAGTTAGCTGTAGCAGACACATACAACACTGTAGTCTCAGGGTGCTTAGTAACCCACCAAGCAACCCTATAAGCGATCATTGCACTTTTTTGATGGTCACGTGGCAACAAGACAAGTTGGTTGTCCTTAGCGTCTTCTCTGCTCCACCATGAACACAATTCCTCATGCACTGCACCCAGCATACGATGAGGTGCAATTAGTTTAATAAACGTCAAAAGATCAGCTTCTGCTGCCTGTTTAACCAGTTCTTTTTCAGTCACCACTTAACCTTATCTGCCCAATATGCAGCACTCATTTTGCCTTTAGCAATGTTGCTTGCATGTCGAGCTTTAAAACTCTCTCTACGTTTACGATAGGATTCAGACTCACCTTCTTTTTTAGGACTGCCTGATACACCCTTTTGACCAAAGCGAATAAGTTTTTCTTTGTCCCCTACTTTAGCCAGCACTGCGTGACTTTTAGTAGGATGACTTGGTGTGCGTTTAGGTTTGTTATATCCAGAAAATGTTTCTGAACCTTTCTTAATCATACATTATCTCCAATTTGTTCTGGTATACATTTATAACTAACTGTTAAATCAGGTCGTTGGTTCATCATATATAGTTCTAATGCTTTGTAATAGGCAACTTGCATACATGCTTCGTATGTTTCGTGTCTGCTACGGGGTTTATCCACAATTGGTGCAATACAGTTATTTAACGACAAACATAACACAAATTCTATTACAAACATAATGTGCCTTTACTAACGGTGTCTAGCTGTTTTCTTAGCTATATTTTTAGGTTGTGCAACAAACTGTTTACCTTTAGCATTACCTTTGGCTTTAGCCCTATTTGTTGCTGCTTTTTCTGCTGGAGACAATGCCTTCCAAGCAGAATCTGGTAAATAACGTTTTTTACCTTTAGATGGTTTGCCATCTGAGGTACGCCATTTTTGAGCAGTCCAATCTTTTAAGGATTGTTGTGGGTTCTTCATTTCTTTTTCTTAGGGGGTGTATGACTAAGTTTTTGACTTTTATCTGTATGTTTTGCACCAGTGTGTAACGCACTACCCATTTTGTGTGTTGGCCCAGTATATTCTTTACCATTAGGTAAATAATGTTTAACACCTTTACTCATGATTTATAACCTCCACCTTTAGCTTTATATTCTTTAGCAAGGAGTTGTGCCTTACGAGCACTCCATTCACCGGGGTCGCCACCCTTGCTACCTGCCTTAATGCGCTCAAACAAGGCTTTACGCATTGTAGGTTTTGTGTACACACCAGCAGCATTAACTTTAGATTTAGTAGTTTTCTTCACTTCATCTTCCCTGTTTTAGTGCGTGAAAAACTTCTATTGTTACTCTTACTAGTAACACGTAAATTACTTCTCTTGTTACCACCACCTTTACTAAGCGGTTTCTTATGGTCTACATCTTTACCATCACCCTTGCTAACTTTACCTTCTTCCATAAGTTTACGTCTAGCACCATTACGTTTAGCCCTGTCTTTAACAACAGATGGTTTACCATCATAGGCTTGTTGTTTCTTATAGTCTCTTTTCCCTGCGGTCATGTAAGGCATTATTTCTTTCCTCCTACAACAATACCAAGCCTAGCCATATCTCCTGCTATACGTCCTGTAGAGGGTGCTATAACCTCTTTAACCTCTTTAGGGCGACCTACAGGCTTCTTAACACCGCCATCTACATAACCCTTCTCAGCAAGCCATTTAGCGGCTGCTGTACCACCGGGAAGACGTGCATGTTGTTTCATTTGTGCAATTGCTTCAGACTGTAACTTCACTGCTAACTCTGCTTGCCATTTATCTACGTGTGGTTTAATTATGGGGTGATTACGTACTTCTTGCCAGTGTTCCCAATCACCTAGTAGTGCCATAGCAACAGAATATTCAGAGGGGTCACGACACTCTAAGAATATATCCTTACAGTGTTGTAACGTGTATACAGGTTTAAACTTTACATCTACACGAGCAAACTCCTTGAACAAACCAAGGATAACACGTTTACCGCTACCATCTAAGAATTTAGTTCTATCAGTCATTGTCATCAATTATAGTTATGTTACGAATCATGCCTCGTGGTATTTGTGTACGACACCCAACAGTGCCATCAGCAATATAAGAGGATGTTAATACTAACCCTTCAGGCCCATCATATAGAACGTATCCTATTTGACTTACCATTACAGGTTCGTATATAAAATCATCATGTGTTGTCCAAGGAGTATCATCTAAATCAGATGCATCCTCCCACTCAACATATGCCATTTTCATTTTTTACTTTTATTCTTAGCTGTACGTTGACCACGCTTAGGTAGGGACTTACCAGCTTTACTTAAAGCTATAGCAATTGCTTGCTTTTGTGGAACACCTTGTTTCATTTCTTTACGAATGTTTTCTGAAACTGTTTTATTACTACTTCCTTTTTTCATTGGCATGTTAAACGTTCCTTTCAAAGTGTGGACAATCTACAAGTGACTTAAAATTACCACCCCAACGATTTTTAGGGTGGAGACTTTCCCAATAATGACCAAGAGGTGCAATAATTTCTTTATCCCAAATGATCTTACCGTCTTTAAAGAAGTTTAAATCCATCGCACAACGCTTTAAATGGATAGAGTTCATTGTCTTACTACGGCCTGTCTTAAAATAAATAGCCTGTTGTTCTGGTGTACGTGCAAGTTCTCCACCTGTCACTTTAAAACCTTGTTCTGTAGCATATTGAATAAGCTTACACATGTCTAACAAGAAAGCTGCTTGGTGATCTGATAGACTCATTTCTTACTCCTTAAATCAGCTAGTTTTTCTATTGTTCTACCACCAAAATATGCACCCATTATAAGCATTCCCCACTGACCAAGCAAAGACACGTAAGACTCATTTGCATTCAAACCATAGGCACTCATCATAGCAAACACAAAGTAGCCTGTAAAAATGGCTATAAGGCTCATAGGACGTATGTTCTTGGATAACCATGAGTCAGATGACATATCTGCACTCCAACGATTAGACACATTATCTTCTTCGTTTTGTGCAGCTTTAGCAAACATCTCAAGTTCAGCAAGTTCCATCTTAGCCTTCTCAATGCCAAGTTCTAACAGCCGTTCTTCATGTGCATATTGTAATTCACGAAGTTTAGCTACATCTTCAGCACTAGGATTATCTGGAATCTTTACACCTAAAGTTTTTTCTACAACATCTTTACCCTTAGCTTGTATTGCACTAGACAATAGTCCTAGACCATTCTCTGCAAGTGTTCCTAGTAATGCACCTATAATTGGAATCATTTTTTATCCTTTTCATGTTCTAACTCTTTACGAAGTTGTTCTATTTTTTTTACTTCATAATGTACTTCTTGCCTAACAGTGTTAATATCCATTAACATAAACCCAATTATAGGCAACATTATTACAAATATAAACACCATTACAATTAAACCAATTAAAAACCCCATCTTATTTTCCTGTCTATTGTTATTAACCAAAACAGAAGGAGGAGGTATATAGTAATCAGACTCACTGCTCCTATTTGTAGGGCTTTGTCTTGTAGGGAGCTTATTAGTTTTCTTCGTTGCCATAATGCTTCCCTTGCTTTACGTTCTGCTATAAGCCTTTCTTGTGTTTGTTCTTCCTCTAATCTTGCATATTCTTCTTCAAATCTACTCCACACTGCACCTAATTCTGGGTCTACTTGATAAATTAAAAACTCTCTAAGTTCTGTTGCTTGTCTTTCTAGTTCTATTTGGTTTAATATGTTATCTAATGCTTGTGCTTTTAAACTTTTTGCAGGTTTCTTCTTTTCTTCTTCTATTACTTGTTTAACTTGTTCTTGTGCATTAAAGAAGTTGCCTATACAACTTGATATTTCTTTTGCTATTTTAGTAACATCATTACCCGCTGCTTTAGCATCTTTATAAAATGCAACGCCTTGTTTAATAGCAGCGAGGGCAGTGAACGCAATTGTAAAAGGGTCAATTTTATACTCCTATAATATTTTTAACAAACTCTGCTGCTACACCCGGCCCAAATAACACTGCTGCTATTACGGCATATAAAAGATATTCAATCTTTGTCATACGTTTATCGCCAGCTTCAAATGATTGTTGAATAGAAGCATATCGTTGAGCACAAACTTCTTCGTGTGTCATAAGTTTAGCTTCTGTTTCAGATATTAGTTTTTCACTCATTTACAGGCCATCCTTGTGCAGTTACCACAGCAATCAAAGCAGGTACATCAGCACAACCTTGGATGGCAGTCACAAGCCTTGTGCATTCAGCAATCACTGCCGCCCTGTATGTCACAGTATCAGCGGGTATATCCACGCTACGCTCAACCTTGCGAATTACCATCCAATCGGTCTGGGCAAGCAGTTTGTTTGCGGTGTCTTTGACCTGTGCAATCCATTGGTGTTTGAGTCCATATTGTGTGTATGGGTCACCTTGGTCTGGCGTGACTGTGATGTCTTCCAATTGCTTGGGATTGTCTACGCCCCAATAAAAGCGGTCATCGTATGTGGCAGTCACATCTGCCACCTCTGTGATGCCGACAGCGTTCTTTTCCTCAATAGAGGTCAAGCGTAGCCAGTTGGCAGGGTATGACGTTCCATCAATGGTGAATGGAGTATCGAGTGGGATTACTGTGTCGTTGTGTTTAAACATGGGTTACCTCGCTAAAGCGTATTTGAATGGGTTTTCGGCAAATGCGGCATAGAGTACAGGGCCTTCTGTGTTAAATAGACCGCCTGTTGTGCGAATCTTAAAGCCGTTGGCGGTAATGTCTAAATATGGAGAAGCCGTTGATGACTCAGCATTTGAAAGGTCTGGGAAAAGTCTAGAGTTCACGGTGTTAATGGTGTCTCTAGAGGTGTCAACAATCATCCAATTCCAAGTTGATGCGCCTATGTTCTTAAACAGAATCCACCTTGCTCTGAAGCCAAGATAAACAAATGGTCCGTCTGCCGAATTGTTAACGGTATAACTACCAAATGCTGAATAGCCAGCTACTGCGGCAAAGCAGTAGGCTACTATAGTATCGCTTGCCGCACATGAAGCGCCAACGCCCATGCCAATAACGCTTGATGTAACTCCTGTTGAACCCCATACACTTGCAAAACTAGCTTGAGCGCCTGCTGTATTAAGTTCAACATAATATGAAGTTCCGGGCGAACCGCTATTAAGTCGATTGTGCCAAGTAATCCATGATGTAGCCCTACCACGCACTTTCGTAATAACCATACCCGGAGTTACACCTAACCCGTGACCCGCAGAAAAATTTCCTGATGCTGGCGCAGTAAATGTCACCACGCTAAAGCCAGCAGTTGCATTTGCTCTTACTTGTGATGAGATTGTTCCAGTGGTGTTGGTTACAGTTGAGCCGCCAGCGTTCCAAAGCCAATCAACATAGGTATACAGCGCATCGTTAACAGCCGTGCTGTTTCCAAGCGTGTAGCCATCAGAGTTAAATGATGTGTAGGCTGTCGCAATAGACTGTTCTGCGCTTGTAGTGTCGGAACTCAATTGCTTCGCAACACCGCGTACTGAATCCTGCAAATAATGGTTGTAAGCTGTGTTTCGCAACTTCGTCCATGCGAAGTCTGGCTGGAATCCAAGCCCAGTTTTTGTGTAAGTCGCGCCAGTTCCGCTGCGGGTCATCACATCAAAATACTGATTGCCCTTCAAAATCGTAGGCGTAGGCAGGTTCTGCGTGTTCAGTGCAACAAAGCCTGTGGGTGGTGTGTAGGTGAAGGGGCGTTGACCGAAGTTGATGGAGTGCGTACCTGCTTCTGAATAATCAGTAGCAACTATCCACGCTTCACTTGAAGTTGGTAAATTTATAGAACCTTGACTTATATTGTCTTTATAAAATGTAATTGTTTTTGTACCAGAATCTAAATCTAATGCAACACCAATAACATTTCCTGACCCATAAGTAGCGCCATAAGCAGAACTTGTTCCACTTATATATTTACTTCCATTGCTTGTA